>ERZ506880.63-NODE-63-length-79837-cov-11.155198_pt1 | contig 79837 bp, 73 predicted proteins | sample MGYA00512906_ERZ506880 | MGnify/ENA metagenome assembly ERZ506880
CACGGTTATGGGGAGCGGCGAATGGCGATCATGAACGAAGTTCATGATATAATGAAAGAAAATCAGCCCTATGATGAAAAAAGATATACGCAGGCGTTACGGAACATGGTACAGCAGTGTATAGACTATGAAGATACACATGAAATTCTGACAGAATGGGACGAATGGGGATTCAGCAGCCGATTGTAAAAGAGAAGAAAGTGTATCCAAATGATCTCTGTCCATGTGGCAGTGGAAAAAAATATAAGAAATGCTGTGGAAGAAAAAAGTAAGTGGAGAATATTTCAGCTGGGAAAGGTTTTTTGCAGCAGTTTTAATAGAAGAGACAAAAGACAATTATATGGCATATACAAAACGAAAAATAAATCCGGCCTATTTAGACAAAACAATGAGTGGAGCTATTTTAAAACAGATGGGTAAAATTAAGCGAGAAGAAATGATAAATGATAGGAAAATCATATTAAAAGAACTTGGTATTCTTGTCCGACATGGTTCTCCTAAAAATGGACATTGGGAAGTTGCAGATTGTGGGGAAAAGAACAATGAAGATACCGAATGATTTTATAAAAAACAAACTGTTTTTTATCCCCTTTTTTCTTTGCGGTTCAGTTCTCGTGCATAAGCCAGGATCCTGTCTTTTATGTCGTGATTTTGCTGAAGAGTTTCTACCAGAGAATATAACTCCGGAGATTCAGAACGTGAAATAACGATATAATCACAATTCATGACATCTGAAGTTCCATATAAAAAGTCAATATTGCAATGAAAAATCTGAGTAATATAAGATACTGACGGATAAGAGGGTTCGCGTTCTCCTTTTTCATAGCGGCCGTAGGTCATGGCGGAAATATTAAGTTGGCGGGCGGCCTCGGCTTTGCTGATATTCATAGATGTTCTTAATTGAATTAAACGGTCAGGACGAAATTTCACTGTGATCACCTCTTGATCATAACCATTGGTTACGATATTGTAAAGTATAAGTGTAACCTATGGTTATTATAAGAATTATGTGCAAATAAAGCAAGAAAAATAAAGAGTATAACAGTTAATCAGGGTAATTGTTTATAGTGATGATTATACAGAAATAAGGAGTGGAAAACAATGAAGAAAATCTTATTTGTTGCAACCGGTGGTACGATTGCATCGAAAAAAACAGAAAATGGTCTGACTCCGCAGATCACGCCGGAAGAATTGATATCTTATATCCCGGAGGTGGAGAAGATTTGTGAGATTACAGCCGTGCAACCCTTTAATCTGGACAGCTCCAATGTAGTGCCGGAAAACTGGAGCATGCTGGTAAAGGTTATACGGGAACATTATGATGCGTTTGATGGATTTATCATAGCGCATGGCACCGATACGATGGCCTATACGGCGGCTGCACTTTCCTATATGATTCAGAATTCGCCGAAGCCCATTGTCATCACCGGTGCACAGCGTCCGATCAATCTGGATATTACCGATGCCAAAACAAATCTTTCGGACAGCTTTTACTATGCCTGTGACGATGCTTCCCAGGGGGTACAGATCGTGTTTGACGGAAAGGTGATCGCGGGAACACGAGCAAAAAAAGTGCGGACCAAGAGCTATAACGCGTTTTCCAGTATTGATTTTCCGTATCTGGCTGTGATACAGGATCGCCGGATTCTGCGGTATCTGCCGATGCTGCCATATGAAAAACCGGTACGGTTTTATGAGAAGTTAAGTGATAGTGTTTTCTTATTAAAATTAATCCCTGGTATTCAGCCGGTGCTTCTTCCGGTAATTTTCGAACATTACGATGCGATTATCGTGGAGAGTTTTGGCGTCGGTGGGATTCCGTCCAGTATCAAGGATATGTTTTATGAACTTTGTCAGAAATATTCGGAAAAAATGATCGTCCTGTGCACGCAGGTTGCCCATGAGGGAAGTGATATGACGGTTTATGAAGTTGGACATGAAATGAAAAAACTGTGCAATGTACTGGAGTCTTACGATATGACACCGGAGGCGGTTGCAGCGAAGACCATGTGGCTGCTGGGAAATCGGCCGATGGACCATGAAAGCAGAGAAAAAGCATTTTATAAGCCGGTGAATTATGATACGGTGTGGGGATAAGGGAAAACAGATATAGAGATAATAGGAGAGACAACGGCAGTGACGGATGGAACAAAAAGCAGGAAAAGTGCAGTAGTAAACGCCAGGAAACTATGAAAAGCACCCATCCGGGTGCTTTTTATGTGTGTGCGAGCATGGAATTAATAATTTTTAAGGTTGTCATCTAACAGTTTGTTTTTTTGCAGCCAGAGCATAAATCCTACACAGAGAATCAACTGTAATATAGAGGACATCGGTGTTGCCAGTCCGATATGGAACAGAGAAGTATTCGGCTGGATGCTCATAATGTAAGATACCGGTACTCTGACGCAGAAAGCACCAAGAATCCCCTGTATCATAACAAATCTTGTTCTGCCAATTCCATTATAGAATCCGGTGTAACAGAAGAAGATAGCAGTGAACAGACAGTCAATGGCATAGGCTTTCAGGTAATCTGCGGCTGCTGCGATTACTTCCGGGTCGGAGGAGAAAATACCTGCCAGGATATCTCCATGGAAGAAGGTAATTGCGAACATTACAATACCGACGGTAAAAGAAACTGCGATGCCATAGTGCAATGCCTTTCTTGCTCTGGTAAGGCGTCCGGCACCATAATTTTGTGCTACGAAAGCAGACATGGACTGCATAAAAGCGGATGATATCAGCATAATAAAAGCACAGACTTTTTCCGCAACGCCAACACCGGCGGAAGCAATCACGCCCATACCATTTACGATTGCCAGAATGATCAGGAAAGAAATACTTACGAGAAGATCCTGCAGGGCAATCGGTGCGCCGAAAGCGGTCATTTTGCGCAGGTAAGTTTTGTGAATCCGGATATTTTCTTTTTTTATTGTAAATGGCAGATCTTTTTTACTGATAAGAATAAAAGATACGATTACACTGACGATCTGTGCAAATACAGTAGCAATAGCGGCACCTGCTGTACCCATACCGAAAACAGCACATAAAAGCAAGTCTCCGGCGACATTGAATACACATGCGATGGCAACTGTGATCAGTGGTGTTCTGGAGTCACCAAGCCCTCGGAAAATACAGCCGATCAGGTTATAAGCGACAATAACAAGCATATCGCCGCCACAGATCCGTACATAACTGGTGGTCAGATCCACAGCTTCGGTCGGAGCCTGTACCAGCACGGCGATCGGATGAGCAAAAACGACCATCAAGAAAAATAAAATGATGGAAATTCCTGCAAAAACCACAACCGCACCGCCGATAACGGAACCGATCCGTTCCGGTTTTTTCTCACCCAGATAGCGGGCGATGAGGACAGTGATGGCAGTAGCAAACTGAATCACAACAAAAGTTACAAGGTTTAATACCTGGCTTCCGGTGGAAACCGCGGAAAGTCCGGAGGTGGAACCGAATCTTCCCACCACCAGTAAGTCAACGGCTCCATACGCAGCCTGTAATTTAAGTTTGATTGCACCCTGGAGGATTTGCACCCCGTTTGTCAACGGGACAGCCAGGTGCAGATCCTGATCTGGGGAGCATCCACTGGAAACTGTCAAGTAAGCTGGATAATCTGATCGTCCGGGAATTTGCCTATCCGGCAAACTACAGTGTGCTGATCTTGTAGGATGTGATGAAACACACCGATGGAACGGTGATTGATACCGACCGGAGTACGAGGAATCTGTCATACGGCAGGCTGCCAGGGAAGTGGATCTGACAATGATCCCGGTGGTCAGCCAGGCAGAACCTTCCTATGTGGATGCGAGGGAATACACCGTGCTTCCGGTAGATGCGGAGAAGTACAGAGAACAGATACATCATATGATCATCTAAGATGAAGGACAAAAGAATGGAAAAGAGAAAGAGATATCTGCTGACAGTCCTCTGGCTGGCAGGCATGTTGCTGTCGGTGCGGGGGCTGATGGCATTCGACATCAGCCTTCTGGCTGCGATGCTGGTCGGAGCAGCTGTTTCAGGGGCGCGTCTGGTAGCAGAAAAAAATCCGAAAACAGAAGAATATGTCCGACGTGGTATCTATCTGGGAAGCCTTGTGTGTTTCGCACTCACGGTGTCCATGCTGGCACAGGGAATGTTACTCCTGGTCAATCAGGTGACACAGCTCTGGAATCATCGTTTCGGCACGACTCTCGGGCAGTTTCAGGTGGGAGACAGTGCATGGATAGGATCCGTGCTTATGTGGGGACTTCTGGCAGTACCGCTGGTTTCCTTTGTTGCTGCGCAGATCCGACAGAAAAAGCAGTGGGGTCTGTTCCTGCTTTCCATGATCGCACTGGCAGCGGGAAGCGTACTGAGCGGCAAAACGATGTGGCCGGGAGTCTGTGTACTTCTGCTTGCCGTGGTGAAAACCTTCCTATATTATAGTGTACCGGACAGAAAGCCGGGACGATACAATGTGGGCAGTACGGTTCTGGCACTTGTCATCCTTGCGGGAATCTTCGGGCTGACCGGAGGGTATCAGAGAATGGCTGCACTGGAGAACTGGAAACAGGGCGTAAAAGACGGTGTGGAGGAATTCTGTTACGGAAGAGATACCCTTCCGAAAGGAAATCTGAGCAAAGCAGCAGGTCTGCAGCATGGCGAAGAGGAGCGGCTGCAGATCCATATGGATACCCCGCAGGAACTGTATCTTCGTGGATTTGTCGGGGGAACGTATACCGGAACCTCCTGGGAGCCGGTGGATGCGAGTGCCTATCAGGGCGAATACGAGGGTATGCTGCAGTGGCTTGAGACGGAAAATTTTTCGCCGCTGTCTCAGTATGACCGGTATGAAGAACTGACACGGAACAACCAGGAGCAGAGTCTGACAAGAACAGAAGTAACGGTAAAAAATACAGGTACCTACAGAAAGTATATGTATCTGCCAACAACGGTTTCGGAATGGCGGATGCAGACCTGTCTGAATACTGCACCGGCGAGCCTCCCCAAGGGCGAAGACTACCTGACCTGGTTCCTGACTGAAGAGCAGGAAGGAAATGCAGTTGCCTATGCTGCCGCAGCAGTCCTTGCGTATCGTGTTGCCGGAGATCCGGCGCGTTATGTGGAGGGGTATCATCTGGCGGAGCAGGAGAAAAATGATGCCGTTCTTACCAGCCAAAATGACAAGTTCCGAACAGTTTTTTGACGCGATCCGAAAGCATTTTCCGGAGGTTCCGGAGCGCTGATATCGCCGTTCGATGGAGATCCTCCAGAGAGCAAAGTTCGGAGGGAAAAAACTGGCACCATATGAAATCTACACATTGGATTGTTTCGAGGAAAAGAGCCACAGGATGGTGTATAAAAAGCAGAACGTTGGTGGAAAACTCTGGATCCGCTACGGTCTGTGTGTGGAAAAATAAAAAAGTGTAATGCTTTGCGTTGACAAAGCCGGAATTACTGACTACAATAAAGTCACCGAGAAGTCGCTTCCGATAAAAACTTATCGGAGGTGATTTTGCTTTATAGGGGCAGAAGTGGGAGTACATTTTGCCTGTCTGATAAAAGTGGAGAGTAAGTGAGGGGAGGGAACACTATGGATAATCAGTTACCGGAACTCAAAGTGAATATGTTGGGAAGATTCTCCATAACCTATGGAGATCAGCCAATCACGTTCAAAAGAAACTCGGCAACTAAGGCAGTAAAATTGCTGCAGATCCTGTTGCATTCCAGCCTGACAGAGAATCAGGGAAACGGTGGAATCTCCAGAGCACAGCTGCTGGATGATCTGTTTGGAAGAGAGGAACTGGCAAATGTGGGAAATAACCTGCGTGTCACCGTGTTCCGTCTGCGCAAGATGCTGATCGAGGCAGGGCTGCCGGAGTACGATTATATCGTAAAAGAAAAAGGTGTTTTTTACTGGCGCAGTCCGATGAAAACAGATCTGGATGTGGTGCGTTTCGTGGAACTGATCCGGGAAGGGGAACAGGCGGAAGAGAAAGCGAAGAAGATGGAACTGTGGGAGCAGGCGTGCCGTCTGTATAAGGGAGAACTTCTTCCGATGCAGTCCGGCGAAGACTGGGTGATTATGAACAGTGTCCATTACAAAGAAAAATATTCGAAAGCCCTCCGCAGTCTGTGTGAATATAAGAAAGAACAACAGGAATACGATACGATTCTGGAACTGACGGATACGGCGATGGAGATTTATCCGTTTGACGAGTGGCAGTCCGTAAAGATTGATGCACTGATGGGAATGAACCGTTATAAAGAAGCGTATCAGCTGTATGACGCTACATCCAGGATGTTCTTTGAAGAGTTGGGAATCACACCTTCGGAGCGGATGATGAACCAGTTCCAGGAGATGAGCGAACGGATGGGAAGAACGTACCATGCGGCAGGGGAGATCAAAGAAGATCTGAAAGAACCGGAGTATGAGGATGGCGCTTTTTACTGCAGCCTTCCGAGTTTCCGTGACAATTACCGTCTGGTGCGCAGACTGATCGAACGAAACGGACAGTCCGCATTTTTAATGGTATGTTCGCTGACAGACGGCAACGGGCATCCGATGGAAAACCGGGAAAAACTGGATGTGATGTCCATGGAACTTCACCGGGCGGTAAAAGGAAGCCTTCGCCGCGGAGATTCCTTTTCCAAATACAGTCCGTCACAGTTTCTGATTCTTCTGGTGGGAGTCAATCAGGAAAACTGTGATATGATTTTCCGCAGGATCGCCGGTCGTTTTACCGACAGACACGGATCCTGGAACCGATACCTGGAATACTATGTTTCTTCCATCGCAGAGGTGGAAAACCCTAATGCAAGATTAAGTTTTCAGAAAAATGAATTTCACTGGAAATAACTACCTAGGAACAGGAGTGTGAAACATGAGTCAATATTGGAATGGAGAAATACTGGCAGCGCCAAACCTCATTACCGTGTGCGTGGACGAGAGTAGGGCCAGCGAGATATCCGGTCGACTATATCACTGTTATTCCCGGGAACCACAGTCCTTTGAAAATATCGTACAGCTGATCCGATATATGGAAGAGTTTTATGACAGCATCCGTTTTCCGGAGTCCTCCGTGGTTCTTCGTGAGTTCCGATCGGAAAAACAGAAAATCAGAGAAAAACAGGAAAAAAGTATGGAGTACCGTCAGCTGATGGAGCAGAGCGGCACCTGTGCAACGTTTCATATCTATGTAAAATACCGCCAGAGCGCTACCTGGCAGGGAATTCTGGCATGGAAAGAAGGAAAGCGGGAGATGGAATTTCGCAGTGTGCTGGAACTGATCATAGAGATGGATGCGATACTGGGAAGAAAATAAAAGACAGAAGAGAACTATCGTTTGAGAAGGCGGTAGTTCTTTTTTTTACGCGGGCAACGAGTCAAAGTCCGTGCTTGCACGAGATCTTGACGATTGCAGCGATAATCAAAATTGATCCACTGGATCAATTTTGATTGTCCCCAGGAGATGAATTTTCAGAAAAAGCAGCCATAAATCCAAAAACATAACATATAGATAGAAGAAATGAGGAAAAATCCGCTATTTTCGATAATAGTTTGGATGAAACGTTACAAAAATAAGAAAAAATAAAAAAAAGTAAAAGATAATAATGAGTGTAATGCTTTTCGTAACGGTGCGTTTTATATAATACTACTATAGAGAACGGGATCATATAAGGAGGTGGAACAGCTGTGAGCGATTCTACGAAGAAAACGGAAACCTTTATCTTAAACATTTATGACAGGCAGAATGCTACCTGGCAGGGTTCAGTGACCTGGGTAGATAAAAAAGAAAAGCAGCAGTTCCGCAGTGCTTTGGAATTATTAAAACTGATTGAGAGTGCTTTGGATGAAGAGGAAGGAGGAAGCCATGAAAAGTAAAGGAAAGAAAAGACTGCTGGCATTAGTGCTTTGCATGGTCGTTGCCATAAGCAACAGCAGCTTCATATTCGCATCCGAGACCGGACAGACCGAATACCCACAGGAAGCGGAAGTACAGACTCAGGACGAAGCCGTTGCCAATGACATGGACGTGGCTGCCTACGCAGCAGATGAAGGCCAGGCAGTAGCCGAGGAGCAAACCGCACCGGTGGAGCAAGTCACCGCAGAACCGGTCGCAGAACCGGAAACAACCGTCGCAGCTCCGGCAGAACAGCCGACAGCGGAAACACCTGCAGCAGAACAGCCGACAACAGAAGCACCGGCAGCAGAGACACCTGCAGCCCAAGAACCTGCAACTGTTTCAGAAGGGACAACAACAACTTCTGAAAATACGAATGCAGCAGTTGGGGAAGCGCAGACTCCGCAGGGAGAAGAAAACGGTGAAACCGTAACTTATAATCAGAAGATGGATCTGAAGCAGGACTTCACAGACGAGCTTGGAAATGTAATTGCAACAGTAAGTGCAGAAATTCCGGAGGGAGCTTTTCAGGTAGGAGAAAGTTCCCAGATCACAATGGAAGTCAACACACTGACAGATGCTGAAAAAGCTCAGCTGGAAAATCTGATGAAAGAAAAGATTCCGGCTGAGAAAGAACTTGGTCAGTATGTAGCATACAACATCAGATTCAAAGTAGACGGGACAGAAACAGAATCTCTGCAGCCGATCAAGATCACCATGACAGGTGACAAAACACAGATTGACGATGTAGAGAACGCAACAGTCTTCTATCTGGATCCGGCAAACCCGACAGTGGCCGGAGATAAAGAAGAACTGGAAGAGATTGTTCAGAGAGCAGCACTGGTAAAACAACTTCAGGAAGCTGGTCAGAGTATTGAAAATATTGATGAAGACTATGATCTGTCAGATATTGAATTGAATGAAGACGGAACTGCTTCCAAGATTCAGATGGAAGGAAGACAATCTACAATCTATGGATGCTATGTAGAAAATACACCGGAACAGGAAGATCCTGGAGAGGATAGGGTGGATGATTCAACAGTTCAGGATCCGTCAGAAGAGACTCCTGATCCAACAACCTACGCAGCAGATACGACAAATAACTCGGTGACCCTGACTGATGATAACGGTAAACTGACGGCATCCTATACAGCAGACAATACCGAAGAGTATGGTTATGTGTGGTACAGAAGCATTAATGGTGGTGCATTCGAAGCACAGGAACCGACTACATACACAAGCAGTGCTGGAAAAAGACTTGGTTCCGATATCAAAGCTGACGGAACAGAACTTTATATCGCATTGAATGGAGGAGCTCTAGGATACACAGAAAACAATGTGACGAATACAAGCGTACAATATAAAGTTGCAGTTTTCAATAAGAGTGATATCGAGAACAGTGGTCTGCCAAAGAACGGAACTACTGCGATAGCAGAAAGCAGAACCTACAGTGTTACTTCTTATTATGAGGTGCGAAACGGTGGATTCGAAACTCCGAATGTTCGGGATAAATACAAAGACTATAATCATTACCAGTATTCAAATGCAGATTATGCTTCAAGCGGTGGCGTATGGCAGACAACTGGAATTGGAACCGGAGGCAAGGCTGGTTGTGATATTGAAATTATCAATACCAAAGATGATTCTTATAAGAGTCCATACAGTTGGTACGGTTCGGACGGAGCAGTCGAGGGAAATCAGTTTGCAGAACTAAACTGTGAAGCAGCAGGTGCATTATATCAGGATATTCTGACAACACCAGGTGAGACATTAAACTATCAGCTGTCCCATCGTGCCAGAGGATCTAGGGCTGATAACACATCGGAATATGATACGATGTACGTTTTGATCATGTCTACGGCATTGGCAAAACAGTATGATGTAACAACAGAAGCAAAAGCACAGGATATTGTTAATCATCCGGAAAACTATTCCGGCGCGACCGTTGTAAGTTACAGAGATGACGATCAGAAGTGGACCACTCACCAGGGTGTGTATAATGTACCGGAAGGTTCAGAACAGTACTCCACCAGATTTTTCTTTGTAGCAGGTACAACAGCATCTGGAAACAAAACGGTTGGAAACTTCCTGGATAATATCAAGTTGACAAGAGATAGACTGACACCGGTAGAAGGCACAGCAACCGTCACACTGACAAAAACAATCACAGGTTTAACGTATACAAATGCCCGTGCATTGGCAAACAAACTGACATTTACGGTTGGATCTCATACGCTTGGCTATAGTGATCTGTCATGGAGCTGGTCTGGTGATGCGGATTCTGTAGGAACTTATATCGGAACCTATGTATTGTCGATACCACAAAGTGAGTTCGATACTTTGAATGTCAGCGAACAGGCAACAGACGGTAATCTGGATGTGGATGGATATACAAGAAATACTTCCTTATTTATCGACGGAACAAACAGCGATCAGGAAACACAGGGAAGTATCACTGTAGGAAATAAAGATGCTCGTTCCGTTGAATTTAAAAACAATTACGTGGTAAACGACGGCGGCACAACGGATGATCCGGAAACAAATATATACCATGAAAAATACATCAAACGAAATAGTGATGGAACATATGATATTACGTTAGATGTATCCGGAACCGTAGGAACAGAGACCAAAAAAGCAAATGTGGATGTTGTTTTGATTGTTGATACCTCCGGAAGTATGGGGGACAAAGTAACTATAAATAATCAGAACAAAACAAAATTGAAAGTTACTAAGGAAGCAATCAAAGGACTGGTTAAAACATTCAATAGCAATAACACTGTAGATGTTCGTTATAAACTGGTTACATTTGCAAAAAAGGCAAATCTGAAAACTAAAAACTGGGTTAATGGAAATAAGTTGGTGGATTATGTTGACTCCTTGTCGGCAGATGGTGGAACCAATTATGATAAAGGACTATCGTTGGGAGCAGATGCGATTAGTACAAGTAGCAGTACACAAGCCCGACCAAATCCACAGAAAATTGTAATTTTCTTAACGGATGGTGAACCAACGTATTATGGTGATGGACCATCGGGAGGCGGAAGTTATACAGATACCGCAACATATAATAATGCGTTATCATCAGCAGCCAAAGTTTCTTGTGATAAGTTTTATGCGATTGGCATAGGTTTGCCTGATAATGTAGATATATATACATATGATTGGTATGGATACCCGGAGAAAGATAGAACAACAACTGGAATACAGATTTTAACTGATGTGGCAAATAAAACAACAGCATCTACAAAAGAGCCAAGTAATCTGACAAACGTAGCAGACTTGGGAGATAAATTCCAGAGTATAGTCGGAGAGGTATTGACATATGAATGTGAAAATGTAGTAATCACCGATACTTTAAGCCAATATGTAGATCCAACAGATGCGAGCCAACTGGTAATTAAAGAAGCTGTAAAAAATGCAGATGGAACGTTTACTCCGACTGGTACGACTCAGAAAGTTAGTTTAAGTCAAGGCGGCACCGTTACATTCGCAAATGGAAAAAAAGCAGTGGCAAGATATGATGCAACTACGAAAACTGCGACACTGACATTTGCACCTAATCATAAGTTGGAAAAAGATCATTACTATTATCTGACAATCACTAACGTCGTACCAAATGAAGCAGCATTCCAGGAATACCAGACAGGAAACAGTTATAACGCAGTGGGAGATACTCCTTCCGATGCAAGCGATGATGGTTATCAGGCGGTCAGCACAGGAACTTCTTCTGGAAAGAAAGGATTTAAGTCCAATGCTTCTGCAAGTATAAGCTATACGTATAAAGACGTTAACCATACGGAATCTTATAATGATCCGGTTGTTCAGGTCGAAAAAATCACGGTCGAAAAGAAATGGGTTGGCATGGATGCCAGCGATATTAAAAAACAGGTAGTGCTTGTACAGCTGATTGACAAAAATGGCGATCCGGTTGAAGACAAAGTGTTAAAACTGAGCAGCCAGAATAATTTCCAGGGCTCTTTCATAGTAGAAGAAACCGATAATTATGGTGGCGTTCGAGAATTGAAACCGGATAAAAAGGGTTCCATTACATACGAAAACAAGAAATACTCGATGATTCAGGATAAAGGAAGCACGACTATCGATGATAATATCTACAAGGTAACCTACTCAAAAGATTCCAAGGATGCCAATAAGCAGATCATTACCAACACAAAGAATTCTGAAAAAATTAAAATCATTAAAACCGGAACCAACACAGAGTTGAAACTGAAAGGTGCAGAATTCACGTTAAAAGACAGCGAAGGTAATCCGGTGCAACTTGGATCTAATACAACTGGTACGTATATCTCTGATGAAGAAGGTCTTGTACTGGAAGAACCATTAGAACATGGTACTTACACACTGACAGAAGTAAAAGCTCCGGACGGCTATGTAGTATTACCGGGAGCGATTACGATCAATGTTTTAGCTGAAGGTGATACAAGAGTAACAGTATCCGGACCGTCGGAGGATATCGCATCCTGTGAGAAGAAAGAAGATGTGTATGTAATCACCGTAAAAAATGAAGTGTTATACAACCTTCCATCCACCGGTCACACCGGAATCTTCAACATCCTGATGAGTGGAATCCTGCTGATGTTCGCAGGCATTCTGATCATATACAAGATGAAGGGCAAGGAGGTGCTGAAAAAATAAGGAAACTTAATATTTCAGTGGCCTCCGAGCCACAACAATGATTTCCAGTGCAAATAAAAGGAGAGAATGGCACTGAAAATAAAAGAGAGGAAATAAAAAAGAAAAGGAGAAAATCATATGAGTAAAGTGAAAAGAATCTTATCAGTGATTATGGCGATGGTAATGGTACTGGCTATGAGCGTACCGACATTCGCAGCAACAACACCGACAGCAAATGATACAGCAAAAGGAACCGTACAGAATGTAGAAAAAGCAGCAACCGTAACCGCATACCAGATCACAAAAGCACAGTATGACGGTGGATTTATCGGATATGTGAAAACCGATAATAAGCTTGCGATCGCAGATGTTCTGGCTCCGACTTCCGATGAAGTAACCGCAATTGCAAAACAGATTGCAAGCGGTGCTGTAACTCTTAAAAGCAAAACCATGACAGGCGCAGCAGTTGCAGATGATGTAAAATACACAGATTTCACAGCTGACCTGAATGCAGGTTACTGGCTGGTAATCGTATCCGGTACGGTTGACGAAGTATATAACCCAATGTTAGTTGGTGTATACTATTCCGCAAACGGAAGCGACAACACCATGACATCCAACCCGGTCAATGCAGATTCCAACTGGACTCTGGAAACCAGCAATGCATATGCAAAATCCACCACTCCTTCTATTAAAAAAGAGATCGTAGGTGGTGAAACCGCAAAAGGAAACGATGTGGCAATTGGCGATACAGTTAATTTCAAAATCACAACTGCTATTCCTTCCTACAGCAAACAGTATAATACCGTAACCGTAGCCATTTCCGATACCATGAGTGCTGGTCTGACATTAGACAAAAACAGCATCAAGATCAACGGTGCAGATATTTCCGCTGATATGATCGAGAAGGTGGAGACAACCGATCACGGATTTACTCTTACAGTTAAGAGTGATTATGCAAAAGCAAATGGCGGCGTGGAACTGGTAGTAACCTATTCCGCAACTGTAAATGATCAGGCAACGGTAAACTTTGATCCGAATACCAACAAAGCAACATTATCCTACACCACCAACCCGAAGGGTGATGTAAAAACCACAGAAAGCAAAACTTATACTTATACCTTCAGCATCGGTGCAGCTTTAAGCGCAGCTACTCAGGGATACACAGAAAAAGTAAACCAGATCATCAAAGTAGATGAAAAAGGTAATGTGATCAGTAAAGTAGAAGAAAAGAGCCAGGAACCGGATGAAAAAGTAGTAGAAGTATTAAAAGGTGCAACCTTTACATTAACCAATACCAAGACCAGAAAAGTTTATACAGCAGAATCCGGTGAAGATGGTGGACTTACCTTTAACGGACTGGATGCAGGAACCTACACCTTAGTAGAGACAGCAGCTCCGGAAGGATTTACCATTGACAAAACAGAACATACCGTTGTGATCGCAGCAACTTACAACGAAGACGGTACGCTGAATACTTATACCATTACAATCGATGGAAAGAATACTTCCACCTATACCGCTACTTATGACAAAGAAGGAAAAGTTACAACAATTGCAACCACTACAACAGTTACAGAAATTAAAAATACGAAACTGAGTGCACTGCCATCTACCGGTGGTATCGGTACAACAATCTTCACCATCGGCGGTTGCGCAATCATGATCGTAGCAGCTGGTCTGTTCTTCGCAACAAGAAGAAAAACTCAGAAATAATAAGGAAGCCCGTACACTCGTTGGAGATAACGGAAGAACCCATGAAAACGGGGCGGCTCGCCCGCCCCGTTTTTGATAAAAAGGATAAAAGAACAAAGAACTGACACTTGAGTATACAACAGTAAGGAGAGCCCGGATGAAGAAAAAAATGTCAATTATCATAGCAGGAATTTTATTTTTAGCCGGTTTGTCCTTGTTGCTGTATCCGCTGGTGGCAAATCAGTGGAATACTTACCGGCAGAGCCGTCTGATCTCAGAGTATGAAACGACAGTCAGCACGGAGAACAGTGAGGGAGCCATTGATTATGAGAAAGAATGGGAGAAAGCAAATGCATATAATGCAGCACTTCTTCCGAGTATTCTTCCTGATTCCTTCGCAATCGCAGCAGCATCAGATGAGCCAGGAGACGAATATATGTCCTGTCTGAACATCCTGAATGACGGAATGATGGGATATGTGGAAGTACCGAAAATCAACATTAAGATTCCGATTTTCCATACCACTTCCGAGGAAGTCCTGAACAAAGGCGCAGGACATCTGGAAGGAAGTTCTCTTCCGGTAGGCGGGGAAAATACCCACGCAGTAATCTCTGCACACAGAGGTCTTCCCAGTGCAAGCCTGTTTACGGATCTGGATCAGTTAGAAAAAGGAGATCATTTCCTGATTTCCGTATTGGATCAGAAACTCTGTTACGAAGTGGATCAGATCCGCACCGTAGAACCGGAAGATACCGGAGATCTGGCGGTGGAGCCGGGAGAAGATCTCGTGACACTGCTTACCTGTACACCTTACGGAGTAAATACTCAGAGACTTCTGGTAAGAGGACACCGGGTACCGTATGAAGAAGAGGTTGTGGAAAAAGAAGAAAAGGAATCACCGATGAGCCTGTATACCAACTATCTGCTCTGGGTAGTGATCGGACTTGCGGTAACAGCAGTATTGATCTTTGGCTTATGGAAATATGATAAACACTACAAAAGAAAAAGGAAAGAAAAACAGGAACAGGTTTCCGAACGGAAAGAGGAATAAAGATGAAAAGAAAATTATCAGGAATTCTCTTCGGGCTGCTGTTTCTGACAGGATTTGGAATCCTTGTTTATCCGACCGTATCCAACCAGTGGAATACTTACCGGCAGAGCCGCCTGATCAGCGACTACGAGAAAGTTGTAAGTGATATGAAACCGGAGGATTATACAGAAGAATGGGAGGCAGCAAGAGAATTCGACAGTACCTTGGTTCAGAATAATATTTACGGGGATGTGTTTGGCAGTGACGATACACAGATAGAAGATACCGATTACTGGAAAGTGCTGAATGTGGCAGAAGACGGAGTCATGGGTTATCTCTCTATCCCGAAAATCAATGTCAGACTTGCCATATATCATGGAACTGCGGAAGATGTTTTACAGACGGGAATCGGTCATATGAATGGCACATCGCTTCCCATCGGCGGTGAGAGTACCCACAGTGTACTGGCAGCCCACAGAGGTCTTCCGGCAGCCCGGTTATTTACCGATATCGATCAGATGCAGCAGGGAGATATGTTTTACATCCATGTGCTGGATGAGACACTTGCCTATCAGGTGGATCAGATTCTCGATATGGTAGAAAAGGATGATCATGAGACACTCGAGGACGCATTGCAGATTCAGGAAGGAAAAGATCAGGTAACATTGTTTACCTGCACACCGTACGGTGTCAATTCCCACCGGCTTCTGGTCCGTGGAACGCGAGTTCCGTATAACGGGGAAGAAGAAACAGAAAATACGCCGGTTGACAGCATGTTGCGTGCTATTCAGAATTATTATATGTTATACTTAATCTTAGGATTGGCAGTTACACTGCTTGTGATACTGATCATGAAGTTCCTGTTTGACCGGAAGAACAAAAAACATTCCGGTAAGACGGATGATATGTCGAAGGAGGGATAGAGGTGACTATGAAAAAGAGAATAAGAACCGCAGGGGCGCTGACCCTTGCAGCAATCACTGTTTTATCAGCAGCCGGTTTATCCAGTGTATACGGTGCTCTGGGAGTGGATACCGAACAGAAGTGTTCACTTACCTTTACACTGGACGGCACAGAATTTGCTGAACTGAATGAGGTGGAGATTCCGGTCGATGTATATCAGATCGCGGATATCACAGAGGAAGCACAGTACACGGCACACACCGGTTATGAAGGACTTGGGCTGGATCAGATCAGCAGCACAACCACCGCAGAAGCGTGGATGCAGATGGCAGAAGATGCCATGAAGATCGTGGAAGATACCAAAGCGGAACCGACAGCTGTGACAACGGTGGAAAAGAAAGCCGGAGAAAGCACAGCGACAGGAAAAATCGAAAATCTGAAAACAGGAATGTATCTGGTAGCAGCAGAGACGGTACAGACCAGTGAATACACCTACGATTTTTCCCCATATCTGGTATCGCTGCCGAACAACTATTATTCCGGCGAACATCCGGATGACACCTGGGTCTATGATGTGACAACAGGCATGAAACCACAGCAGACACAGCGGTACGGCGATCTGGAGATCGTAAAAGACCTGACCGCTTATAATACTTCTCTCCAGGATGCACTGTTTGTCTTCCAGGTAGAGGGAACAAGAAACGGTGAAAATGTTTACAGTGATGTGGTTACCATCAAATTTAATGAGGCAGGAAAGAAAACAACACTGGTAAAACACCTTCCGGCAGGAACGGAAGTGACAGTAACAGAAATCTATGCAGGCGGAAGCTACAAAAATACATCCGGTGACACCCAGACAGCAACGATCATTGCCGAGGGAGAAGACAACAGTCCGGTAAGCGTAAGCTTTACCAATACATATGATGGTCGCCTGGTTCCGGGAACCGGTATCGTAAACCATTTTGAAAATAAAGATGGCGAGTGGAGCTGGGAACAGCAGGACGATAACACCGTCAGTGCAAATTAGGGAAAGGGGTGCAGGATATGAGAAAAATAAATAAAAAAAGTCTTTGCCTTGCAGCCGCAGCTCTGACACTGACAGCTGGGATCAGCGCAGGAACAGCGATGGCGTATTTCACCACTTATACGGAAGCCTCCGGAGGGGTAACGTTGAACATGGGATTCAGTGAGACGATACCGAAAGAAGATTTCAGCAACTGGACGAAACATGTATCGGTGGAAAATACCGGTGATTATGACTGTTATGTCCGTGTGAAAGCACTGGCAGGAAGCAAATATCAGGATGGATTGCAGTACAGCGATTCCGATGGAAAATGGACACCGGGAGAGGACGGATACTATTATTACAGCGATCCGATCGCACCGGGAGAAAGCACATCGGTCCTGGATATCCGGATCGACAGCAAAGAGTCGGATGCCAGCTTCAATGTAGTAGTTGTTCAGGAATCCACAAAAGTCCTGTACAATGAAAACAACGAACCGTATGCAGACTGGACACAGATCGCAGATACCAGCGAGACAACCGGAGAATAGGAGGGTGAGAGATGAGTAAGAAAAAGAAAATGCCCCTTGGGGGACTGACTGTGGCTCTTCTTTCCGCTTCTGTTGTATTACTGGCAGGAAGCACGATAGGAAGTGCCCGGGCAGCACTGACATATTACAGCGAGAACTACGGCGCACAGGTGGAGGTTTCCAATATCGGTGTCAGCCTGGTGGAAAATGACAAAGTAGTCAGCAAAAGAGATTATGCATCCAATGGAACATGGGATGAGACGACAGGAGATCTGCTGACCGCTCTGAAAGAAGAAAAAATCGTACCGGGAAAACAGTACGAGGAAGCAATCAAGGTAACAAACAGCGGCTCCATTGACAGTTATGTCCGTGTGATCCTGAAAAAGAGCTGGACGAATAAAGAAGGCGTAAAAGATACCAGTCTTTCCCCGGATCTGATCGATCTGAACCTGACAGATGGAAACGGCTGGGTGGTTGATGAAGATGCATCTACCACAGAGCGGACGATCCTCTATTACACCAGCATCCTTCCGGCAGGAAGCAGTACACTGGCGCTCAGCGATACCCTGACGATTGACGGCAGCATCGCTACGAAAGTAAAACAGGATGTCACAGAGAAGGACGGTTACCAGACAATCACCACGACTTATGCATATGATGGTTATAATTTCCAGATTGAAGCAGAAGCAGACGCAGTACAGACACATAACGCACAGGATGCCATCAAGAGTGCCTGGGGTGTGGATGTAGATGTGGATGGAAATGGCAATATCAGCTTACGATAGGAGGGTGCAGAATATGAAAAAAAGAATTTTGTGCCTTGCCATGGCAGCAATCATGGCCGTAGGCATACATACAACAGCATTTGCAGAGACGCTGCAGGGCGGTTCTGACTGGAAGGTAGAGTTTGACGGTTCTAAGATGAGCAGTAATTTTACTTCCGCAGACATGAAGAAAGATATCTTCCGGTTACAGCCGGGAGATACCATGGAACTTCAGGTAGGACTGAAGAACACCAGTGAGAAAGATGCAGACTGGTATATGACCAATGAAGTATTAAAATCTCTGGAAGATAGCCAGAGCATCGCAGAAGGCGGTGCCTATGGTTACAGGCTGACTTATGTGGGACCGGACAAGAAGGAAACCGTATTATATGACAGCGAAACCGTAGGTGGCGAGGATGCCAAGAAGGGTGAAGGTCTTCACCAGGCCACCGATGCACTGAATCAGTATCTGTATCTGGATCGTCTCTCCAAGGGAGATGTAGCTTCTGTGCATCTGACAGTAAAGCTGGACGGTGAGACACAGGGAAATGATTATCAGGATACACTGGCAAGCCTTCAGATGAGCTTCGCAGCCGATCCGGTGACGGTGACAACCGTGACGAAGAAGGGCGAAGACAAAGTTGTCAACAAGACAGTAACCAGGACGGTTACAGCACCTTCAAAGAATGTTGTCAGATCCCCAAAGACCGGTGATACCACACAGATTCTTGCTGTATGTGCAGTAGCGCTGGCAAGTGGTGTGATTCTTCTGATTCTGGCAGTGATACTGATCAAGAAGCGAAAAGAGGAGAAAGGAGAGGGTCAGCGATGAAAAAAATGTATAAGATAGCCACATATCTTCTGGCCTTTTGTTTTCTGCTTGGATCGATTCCTGTGAGTGTTAAGGCGGAGGATTATAAGTATCAGGTAACGATTTTCAGCGGTAAGCAGGGAGCTTTTTCCGGAACTGCCGGACTGGTAGTAAAGGGAGCAGATTATAGCGTTTCCAATACTGCAGATGCTATCGTGATCAAGAATCTGAATCCAGGAGATACCGTAAGTTTTGAAGCAAGATCCGGTGCAGTAGCGCTGGATAAGGACAGCAAGTATTATGTGCAGGGCATCCGTATCAGTGGACGTGATAATAATGCCGCAGTAGAGAATTCTTCTTTTGAAGTGACCGGAGACCAGGAATACGTAGTAGCATACGGAATCAAAGGCAATCAGGTAGCCTACACCATCAATTATCAGGATGCCAACGGCAACAAGCTGGCAGACAGCCAGACCTTCTATGGCAATGTAGGTGATAAACCGGTGGTTGCATATACCTATATCGACGGATACACACCGGAATACAGAAACCTGACCAAAACCTTATCTGCCAATGCAGCAGAGAATGTATTTACCTTCAATTATTTGCCATATGAGACCGTAACCGTGACCACACCGGGACAGACCATCACCAACACCACCGGGCAGACAGTTACCGTACCGGGAGGTACAACAACTACAACAGGTGGTACTGCCGGTGGAACTACAGGTACAACCAGTGGCACAGGAACCAATGCCAATGGCGGTAACGCAGCAGGCACAACCACCGGAAACGGTGATGCGCAGGGCACAGATGCCACAGGCGGAACCGGCAATGGTGGACCTGGCAATGGAACGGATGATCAGGCAACAGCAGGCACAGATAATGCCGGAACCAATCAGGATGCACAGGGTAACGAAGACACCACCACCATCGGTGATGAAGAGACACCAAAAGCAGACCAGGATCTGAAAGATCTGGACGATGAGGATGTACCGAAAAGTGACAAAGACCTGGATGGCAACAAGAAAGTAAAGAAGAGCCTTCCTCTGGTAGCCGGCGTTGGTATCGGCGTAGCAGCACTTGCAGCACTGGCAGCAGCTATCGTGATCGTCAGAAAACGTGTACACAGATAATCAGACAGTGGAAAGAACAGTGAAACTGCTGTATGGAGTAAAACAAAACTCTATACGGCAGTTTTTTTATTACACGGAGTGAACAGTAACGCGAAGGGTATTTTGTATACAATAACATATAAAGAAGACTTGCTTTCTTTTGCGTAATGTATTAAAATATGCATGTATATTTCGCGGAAGGAACGAAAATCATATTTTCCGTGAAAGTGTAAGATAAGTCAGGAAAGCGGTTGTCTCAGGAGGATGCAGACCCAAATATGCAAACATGTGGAACGTGTATGAAGAACAAAAAATTAAAGAAACAACAGGTTTTGTATGTAAAAATGTTCGGTGATTTTTCCCTGGAATATCAGGGGATATCTTTGATCGCAAAGAAGAAAAAAGAGACACAGTTTGCACGGGTGTTGCAGTTGATTTTCCATAGCGGAGAAAAGGGGATCAGCCGGGAACATCTGGAGAAGGTTTTGTTTGGTGAACGGACATTGGACGATGCGAATCATGCGATCCACAGTCTGATCTATAATATCAGAAAGAAACTGGAACAGACAGGTCTTCCGAAAGGAAAATATATTATTTCCAGAAGAGGAAGATTTTACTGGAACAAAGAGATTCCGTTTGAAGAGGATGCGCAGGTGTTTGAAGAGTATTGCAGCAGAGCACGCAGGGCAGGGGACTGGGAGGAACAGCTTGAGCTGTGCTGGAAGGCTGTTTTGATGTATAAAGGTGCCTTTCTTAAGGGTTCCGCGCAGGAAGGCTGGGTAAAAGCGGAACGGGAGCGTTATCAAACCATGTTCCGGAAGCTGGTGAAATATATGGCGGAACTTCTGCGGACAAAGAAGGCGTATATCCAGCTGGAGAAGCTGGGTCGGCATGTATCGAAAGCAGCGCCATATGAGGAAGGGGAACTGCTGGTGCTCGAGGCACTGACCGGTATGGGAAGAACGGAACAGGTAGAGATTCTGTATGGGGAAACCATGGAAAAGTATCGTCAGGTCTATATGGAAGAAGAAATGGTCAAATTAAAGGATTTCCGGAGAAAAATGCAAGAACAGCTTGACCATCCGTATGATATACTGGATAATATACAGGAGAATATGACAGAACGGCTGGAAAAGGTGAAGGAGCCGTATCAGTGTAACTGGGTGGTGTTCCGGGAGATTTATCATATGGTTGCACGTATGATAGAGCGAAGCGGACAACAGGTGCAGCTGATGTTATGTACTTTAACGGATATGGAGGAACATCCCATCAGATCCGATGAATGTGCAGAGGTACTGTCACGGTATATATGGGAAAGTATCTGCAGAAGTATTCGTGCGGGGGACGTAGTTACCCGTTACGGGAGGGGACAATATCTGGTACTTCTGATCAATACAAAACCGGAGGATTGTCAGGAGATCCAGAAACGCATCGATGCACAGTTCCGGAAGAAAAATACCGTGTATGAGATCCGGTACAACGTGAAGTCTGTCAGAAGTCTGAATAATGCAAAGGATGATCAGAACCTGTCATAAGGTGATTTTCGGGCAGGTATCGGTTCTGATACAGGATATGGGAAAAAAGAAGAAAGAAAAAAGAGGGGCACTGGCAGGATGTGCCCGAATCTGTAAGATATTCGGAACGGTCTGTCTGGTGGCGGTGATTCTTGTATGTCTGCCATTAACTCTTCCGCGGGTCTTCGGGTATGAGATCTATACAGTCATCAGTGGAAGTATGGAGCCGGCGATACCGGTGGGAAGTCTGGTTTATGTACAGCCGGGAGCACCGGAGGATGCCGGGACAGATGATGTGATCGCATTCTACAGTTCTATGGATACGGGAGCGATCATCACACACCGGGTTATCAAAAATGATATTGTAACCGGTCAGATCCACACCAAGGGTGATGCAAATGAAAAAGAAGATCTGTATCCGGTGGGTTATGATTATTATATCGGAAAGGTAGTATATTCTGTTCCGGTGCTGGGACGGGTACTTGCATTTTTTGTGACTTTCCATGGTAAGATTGCAGCGGGAAGTCTGATCGGACTCGCGATTCTGTTACAGATCATCGGAGGAGTGCTGGACTCGGCGGATGAGAAGAAACAGGCAAAAATATCGCAGAAATAGCTTTGCGATGCCGGCAGAAAATAGTATAATAACAGTAGCTGTGAAAAATGAGGCAGTTACTGAAAAAAGAAGGTAACAGGGGCAGCAGCTTGCGGTTACCTTCTGTGTTATAGAAAGAAGGACAGATGCGATGGGATTTAAAAAAGTGGATGTGAAAACACTGGAGATGAAACCTTTTGAGAAGATCGGTTCCGAATGGATGCTGATCTCCGCAGCAAAAGACGGCAAAGCCAATACAATGACCGCTTCCTGGGGCGGCATCGGCGTTCTGTGGGGCAAGAATGTGGCAACAGTATATATCCGCCCGCAGCGTCACACCAAAGAATTCGTAGATGCAGGTGATACATTTACCATCAGCTTCTTCGGTGGCGGGCACATGAAAGAGCTGGGTTACCTCGGCAAAGTCTCCGGCAAAGATGTCCCGGACAAGATCGAACAGTCCGGCTTGCATCTGACAGAAGTGGACGGTCAGCCGGGATTCGAAGAGGCTACACAGGTGCTGGTATGCAGAAAGCTTTACCAGGATGACATCAAACCGGAAAACTTCTATGAACCGGAAGAAGATGAAAGATGGTATCCGGAAAAAGATTATCATACCATGTACATCGCTGAGATCCGGGAGTGCTGGGTGAGAGAGTAAAGCAGAAAGTACAAAAGAAGAGTCGGAATCCGGGAAGGTAAGACCGGTTTCCGGCTTTTTTGCATGACAGGCGAGGCAGGATTGGGTGTTTCTGGTTGCAGAAGTAAGGAAAAGAGACATATAATAGATGTTGCAGGAAAGGTTTACATGCAGAAAAAGGAGACAATCGTATGCTGAATATTTTTTATGGTGATATGAAAGAAGCTGTGTATAATACGGCAGCTTATTTTAAATATGATTACGAGGACAGCTGGATCATAGATCCGTTTGTGAAAGAAATGATTCAGGATGTCGATCGGTCGACGGTCTTAGACAGTGGAGTCATCGACAGTCCGGTCCTTGGGAAGATACCACCAACCGGGCTATCCGGTGGAGTGAAAACATTGATTCTTGTTAAATTTGAAAAAGATAAGATTTTTAATGCTTCGACATGCGGTGACAATTGCGCAAAATGGTTGTTGAAAATTGCTGCATCGCAGGATCGCACAATTAATCTGCATCATTTGATGGAATTTGGGGAAGAACCATTTCAGATCCGTATTCTGAATACGGATCAAGTGGTGTGTTCCATGAGAGAACTGATATCGATAGCCGGTGAATTTGTCTGACAGGAGATAGGGAGAATGAAGGGAAAACATAAAATTGTTGTTTCAACCAAACGCTTAAAATATGAGTTTGAACTGCACCGCAATCTGACTGTCATTCGTGGAGACAGTGCAACCGGAAAAACCACGCTGGTAGATATGATTCGGGATCATATCAATAACCCGTCTGGCACACCGGTGGAGCTGGTTTGTGATAAAACATGCTATGTGCTGGAGGGAAGCTTATGGAAAGCACAGTTATCGGAGATTTCAGATGGTATCGTATTCATAGATGAAGGAAATGAATTTATCAAAACAGAAGAGTTCGCGGGAACTATTCAGAAAACAGATAATTATTATGTAATTGTAACAAGGGAATCTTTACCTGCACTGCCATACAGTGCAGAGGAAATTTATGGTATACGAACATCTGGAAAATATGGGACGTTGAGACAGAGTTATCATGAGTTTTACAGAATATATGGAACAGATACCTGTACTAACCCGGTAAAACCGGAGATGGTTCTCACAGAGGACAGTAATTCGGGTTATCAGTTTTTTTCTCACATATGCCAGGCGAATGGGTTGAAATGCGAGTCTATGAATGGAAAATCGAATGTTTTCCACTATATCAATGAACATAAAGATCAGAAAATCCTTGTAATAGCAGACGGTGCGGCGTTCGGTTCGGAAATTGACAGAGTATTGAAACTGATCCGGGAAAATGAAACAGCAGCTCTGTATCTGCCGGAATCCTTTGAATGGCTGATTTTAAAGTCTGGGGTATTGAAAAATAATCAGATAGACCAGATGTTGGATGAGCCGGCAGAATATATAGAAAGCAGGGAGTATTTTAGCTGGGAACGATTTTTCACATCTGTGTTAATTGAGAACACCAGGGATAGCTATCTGGCATATGCCAAAAAGAAGTTGAATGAGGCTTATCTTGGGGGAATGATAGAGGATGCAATTCTTAAGCAGATGGAGAAGATAGAACTGGGGTGGAAGAAAGAGATACAGGAAAATAAAGAAGAAAAAGAATTGTAAAATATTTTGATGGTATATATAATGGTATGGCAAAGAAATTTGTGAAATGTCAGGTGTTTTGGAAAAGGATATCTGTGAGTTGAAAAAAATGTTTATGTAATTTCATTTAAGTGGTCAAATAATTATTATTTGATCATTTAAATGAAATTATATTTACTATTTAAATGATTATGAAATTAAAAAGTGCATTGACAAAATAAAATAGGAATAGTATTATTAAAAACAAACAAAATAATAATAAAATATCAGAAAAAATATGCAGATTCAACAAAGGAGAGGAATGAATAAAGATAGAAATGAATATCTGGCGCATGTGGATTGGGTGAGTGGAAGGCGCCAATCTATGAAAGAGCATTCGGATAATGTTGCGTTTCTGGCGAGTGAGATGTGTATGCTTCCGGAACTTCGCGATTTTGCCTGGATGGTCGGGAAACTGCATGATGCGGGAAAATTAGGTTCGGAAAATCAGCAGGACTTTGAAAATATTCTGTTGCATGGGGACGGAGTACATAGAAATGATTTGGATCATTCTACCGCAGGTGGATGGACTGCTGAAGATTTGACAGAAAAAATGATAGAGGATCCGAGAGTAAATAAGGCAGTGGCAGAATTACTCAGCAATGCGATCTATTTTCATCATGGCATTGGTGACTGTATTAATCTGAAAACTGGAGAACTGGTTACGGAACAGCGAAGAAGAAAAGAGATTGCTTATGAAGAAATAGCTCAGCGTTTTTTTCAGATTTATGACAGAAACATTCTGGAAGAAAAGTGTGTTGATCTGCGAAAAGCATATTTGCAGATCGATAAAAAGCTAGCTGTTTTTAAAAGAAAATATAATATGACGAAGAATAACTGTGGAAATCCTTACTTTTACATGGGAATGTACCTGAGAGTATTGTTGTCTCTTTTAATTGATGCAGACTGGACAGATACGGCTTGCTTCTTTCAGAATGAACCGCTGAAAACCAGAATCCCCAGTGAAGAGATGCAGAGAATATGGGAGAAGACAACTCTGTACTTTGAAAATTATCTGGTGACAGAAGTGCAGAGAAATCCAGATAATGGCAGCGTATTAAATCAGATTCGGCAGAAAATATCAGAAACATGCCGGGATGCTGCAAAGACAGAAGAAAATCTGTATCGTCTGACGGTTCCTACCGGTGCTGGAAAGACACTGAGCAGTCTGCGATTTGCATTGCATCATGCCAAAGAGAAAAAGAAGCAGCATATTTTTTATGTCGCTCCGTTCAATGCGATTCTGGAACAGAACGCTGAGGAGATCAGAAAAGCGACAGGAAATCCGGAAATCGTTCTGGAACATCATTGCAACGTGGTCTGCGAAGAGGGGGAAGAAGAAAAATATCGCAGTCTGACAGAAACATGGGATGTACCGATTATTGTCACAACGGCGGTACAAATGTTAAATACATTATTTTCCGATCGGAAAAGCAGCATCCGAAGGATACATACGTTATGCAATAGCATCATTATCTTTGATGAGGTGCAGGCTATTCCGGTTCGATGTATGGAATTGTTTCATCTGGCGGTTAATTTTCTTTCCAAGTTTTGTAATACGACCATTGTTTTATGCTCAGCTACGCAGCCATCTTTGGCAAAACTTCAGGAAAATAATATTTGTCCATGCAAAGAAATGGTCGATCATGTGGAAATGTATCAGGAACAATTTCGCAGGACAAACATGATAGACGGTACAAAGTTACAGGACAGAGCAATGACGATTGAGGATCTGGCGGATTTTGCCTGGCAGAATACAGAGCAATATCACAGTACATTATGTATTGTAAATACAACAGCAACAGCATTTCAACTTTTTCAGGAACTGAAGAGAAACTGCACAGAAGATTATAATATTTATCATCTGAGTAATAATATGTGTCCGCAGCATAAACTGGATACGCTGGAACAGATCAGAAAGGCATTAAAGGATCGACAAAAGAAAATAATCTGTGTCAGCACGCAGTTAGTGGAAGCAGGAGTGAATTTTTCTTTTGGATGCGTGATACGGTCAAAAGCAGGATTGGATAATGTGATACAGGCGGCGGGGCGGTGTAATCGGCATAAAGAATTCGAACAATTGGGAAATGTCTATATCGTCAGTATGAGTAAGGATGTAGAAAAGATCGATAAACTTTATGAGATTGCTGCGGCACAGCAGGCATTACAGAAAACGTTGGATGATTTTGCAGCAAATCCGGAATATTTTCATCAATGTCTGGATTCGGAACAGGCGGTCACTGCTTATTATAGGAATTATCAGAATCAGATAAGACCGAATGAAACAAAGTTTCCGGTGCCCGAATACGATACCACGCTGGTGGAATTATTTGGGAGAAATAAAACCGGAACCAGTCAGTATTGTCGTACACATGGAATGAAGAAAAGTGAAACACGGATTCCGCAGGCATTTGCTACTGCGGGAAAAATATTTGAAGTGATAGAGGATAATCATAAAATCAACGTTGTGGTTCCATATTGCGAAGAAGCCAGAGAACTGGTAGAAGAATTAGCTGCCTGTAAAAATTCAGACGGATCAAAAATAATAAGAAAATTACAGAGGTACACGGTGGGATTAACCATGCAGAGAAAGGAAAAAATGAGCAATGCGATTCATGGATATTGCGAGGGGAAAATCTTTATTCTGGCAGATGGATATTATGATGGTGAAGTTGGAGTTGTGGATGAACCCATAATGCAAACATTGTTATTTTAGAAGAAATGAGGTGATTTTTTGAAAAAATATAGAAATACGATTGAATTTGAGGTATATGGTCCGTATGCTTTGTTTTCCAATCCGGTCATGCGTGTGGGAGGAGAAAAGACAAGTTATCATATTCCTACCTATGAAGCACTGAAAGGAATTGTGGAGAGTATTTACTGGAAACCGACGATCATGTGGATCATAGATGGAGTTCGGGTAATGAATCCCATTCAGACAGAAACCAAGGGGATTCGCCCGATATCCTATAATGGCGGTAATGAACTGGCATATTATACCTATCTGAAAGATGTGAGGTATCAGGTGCGGGCACACTTTGAACAGAACAGGAATCATCCGGAACTGTATGAAGACTGGAATGAGAACAAACACCATAATATTGCAAAACGTATGGTGCAGCGTGGGGGAAGAAGAGATATTTTCCTTGGAACAAGAGAATGTCAGGCATTTGTGGAACCATGTGAATTCGGGCAGGGGGAAAGCTATTATGATACGATGCCCGGAGAAGTGGATTATGGATTTATGTATCACGGAATTACCTATGCGGATGAAGCGATACTGGAAGAAGATAAAAATAAAATGACAGTTCGTTTCTGGAGACCGGTGATGCAAAAAGGTGGAATTATTGCATTTGACCGACCGGAAGAATGTACACAAAAACGATATATCCGGGATATGGAACGGAAAGTTTTTGGAAAGAACAAAAACTTTACCGGTCTGGGGGAATTTACAGATGAGGAGGTGGGTGAATGAGTTATGTAAATGAACTGCTTCAGATCTATGAGCGGAATCAGGATAAAATTGGCGTGATAGAATATCGAGGAGACATGCCCTATACGTTATTGCCACCTTTTCATACAACAGTTACTGCACAGATTACAGTAACGATTGACCAGAATGGGAAATTTATGCGTGCGGAAAGAGTGGAAGCCAATGATAAACTGACGATTATTCCGGTCAGTGAGAAGTCGGGAAGCCGTACCGCAGGGAAAGAGCCTCATCCGCTGTGTGATAACCTTCGATATCTGGCAGGTGACTATCCGGAATATTATAAGGATGATGGAAGCTGTTTTTTACTGTATATCGAGCAGTTACAGAAGTGGGAGCAATCGGAATTCTGTCATGAAAAAGTAGAGGCAATTTATCAATATTTAAAGAAAAAAACATTGCTTCATGATCTGGTTTGCGAGGATGTTATCCGGTTAGATGAAAAGAATCAGATAGATGAAAAAGAGAAAATTCAGACAATCCCACAGCCTAAGGCATTTGTCCGTTTTATTATCCGGTCAGCAAGGATACAGCCAGATGGCAATTGTCCGGATGAATGTTGGAAAGATCGTACCTTACAGGAAAGTTATATCGCATATACCAGGGAGCAGCAAAAAGAAAAAGGGCTGTGTTATCTGACAGGCAACAGAGAAACGATTTCCTATCTGCATCCCAAAAAGATCAGAAATGAAGGAGATGGTGCAAAATTGATTTCTGCAAACGACAGTCAGAATTTTACATATCGCGGCAGATTTTCCAATAAGGAGGAAGCCTTTGCAGTGGGCAGTGAGACTTCCCAGAAGATGCATAACACATTAAAATGGCTGATCCGAAAACAGGGAACATTTTTTCATACGCTGACATTGGTAACCTGGGAATCGGAATCTCTCCGGATGCCTTCCTGGGAAAAGGATACAGACACTATTGTAGGTGAGTATGAGAGCAGTTTGAGTTCGTGGGATGACGACGAGGAGATAGAAATCGATGAAAATCCGATAACAGCACAGGAATTTTACCAGGCATTGCGTGGGTATGGGAAACGGGTAAATCAGACGTCGATGATGTACCTGCTGGGTTTCGATGCAGCGACTCCGGGGCGGCTTGCCATGATCGAAGATAAGACATTGAACGCTTCAAGGTATCTGGAAAATATAAAAAAATGGCATGAAGAATGTGGCTGGCTACATACCAAGTGGAAAGAAGGAAAAAGATATCAATTCTACGGGATGGTCGGAGTCAGAGATGTTGCCAATATTTTGTATGGAACAGAAAATAAAGGAACACTTGAAATTATAGATGAAAACGGGAAAAAACTTTATGCAGAGGTTGCAAGGAGGCTGTTGCCGTGCATCTGGAATGGACAGCATATCCCGTACGATTATGTACAAAAAGCGGTAGATAAGGCGTCGATGCCGTTGAGTTACAAAGAAAGAAGAAACTGGGAACGAGTACTGACGCTGGCTTGTTCCATGGTAAAAAAACAAAGGAAAGAAAAAAACAGTAAGGAGGAATGGAACGTGGCACTTGACAGACAGGAAAAGGGCAGAGACTATCTGTATGGAAGATTGCTGGCTGTGGCAGATAGAATTGAATACAGTACATATGATACAGAAAAGGATAGTGGAAGAATAACGAATGCGAAAAGATACATGAGTACATTCAGCCAGAGACCATTTGACACCTGGCTGGTGATTGAGCAGAATATTCAGCCGTATCTGGACAAGTTAAAACGGGATAAGATCAAACAGTATTATTACTACCAGAAAGAGTTGGACGAGATACTGAATTCCTTTGAGGTGGATACATTCAGAAATAACAAAAGACTGAATGGTTTATATCTGCTTGGGTTCCACAGCGAATCTTACGAAATGAAAAACAGAAAACAAAACACAGAAAATAAAGACGAGGAGGAATAAACGATGAGTGAACTGAAAGGAAAAATTGATTTTACATTATTTATCAGTGCATGGAATGCCAATCCAAACGGAGATCCGTTGAATGGAAATCGCCCGAGAATCAATCTGGACGGATATGGAGAAATTTCAGATGTTTGTATCAAAAGAAAAATAAGAAATCGCTTGCAGGATCTGGGACAGAAAATCTTTGTGCAGTCGGATGACCGTTCAGATGACGGATATACAAGTCTGAAAGACCGGGCAGATGGATGCAAAGAACTGAAAGAACAGATGGATAATAAGAAAAAAGCAGACCGGGAAACATGTGCAGCAATCGCATGTAAAGAATGGATGGATGTGCGGGCATTTGGTCAGGTGTTTGCATTTAAGGGAATTCCGGTTTCTTTTGGTGTGCGTGGACCGGTTTCGATTCATCAGGCGGTAAGTCTGTCTCCGATTGAGATTATCAGTATGCAGATAACGAAAAGTGTCAACAGCGAATCGGGAAAAGACAGCAAAGCATCGGATACGATGGGAATGAAACATCGGGTTGGTTTCGCTGTGTATAAAGTGATGGGAAGCGTTAATGTGCAGCTGGCAGAAAAAACGGGATTTACACAGGAAGATGCAGAAGTATTAAAAGAAGCACTGAAAACATTGTTTGAAAATGATGCGTCCTCTGCAAGACCGGAGGGAAGCATGGAAGTATGCGAAATGTACTGGTGGCAGCATGATGAGAAGACACCGGCAACTTCCAGCGGAAAGATTCAGAGAGGATTTGATATTAAAGAAAAAGTGGAACATCCAACGAAGTTCAGTGATTATGAGATTACATGGAAAGTAGAGGGCTGTAAAGAACCGGAGGTAATCTGAGGTGTATAGGGAAGAAGATTTTCTGCAGTTATCGGGTATTCAGCATTTTGCATTTTGCAGAAGACAGTGGGCATTGTCTTATATCGAGATGCAGTGGCAGGAAAATGTCAGAACCGCTGAGGGGAGAATCCTTCATGAAAAAGCACATGATCCTTTATTGAAAGAAAAAAGAGGAGATTTATTGATCGTGAGGGCAATGCCAGTCCATTCCCGGGAGATGGGAGTGAGTGGTGAATGTGATGTGGTAGAATTTCACAAAGCACCGGAAGGAATCTTGCTGGCGGGAAGAGAAGGAACTTATATTGCTGTCCCGGTAGAATATAAACGGGGAATTCCAAAGACAGATGATTCTGATATTCTTCAGGTTGCAGCGCAGGCAATGTGTCTGGAAGAAATGCTGTGTTGCAAGATACCCAAAGGCTACATTTATTATGGGGAAACAAAGCATCGGGTTGAAGTGGTTTTTACGGACGAAGTAAGAGAAAAGGTGAAAAAGGCATTTACAGAGATGCATAAATACTATGAGCAACGCTATACACCAAAGGTAAAGATCAGTAAGCGATGCAATGCTTGTTCTTTAAAGGATATCTGTGTGCCTGTATTAAACAAACGAAAATCAGTTTCAACTTATATAGATAAGATGCTTTCAGAAAAGGAAAACGAATGAAAAAACTTTTAAATACATTATATGTGACATCCGGAAACCGATATTTGTCCCTGGATGGTGAAAATGTAGTGGTGCTGGAAGATAAGAAAGAAGTTGGAAGAATTCCATTACATAATTTGCAGGCGATTGTTACCTTCGGTTATACAGGAGCCAGTCCGGCACTGATGGGAGCATGCGCGCAGAGAAATATTGATTTATCTTTTATGTCAGGAAATGGTCGTTTTCTGGCGAGAGTTACGGGAGAGGTCAGAGGAAATGTAACACTGGGAAAGCAGCAGTACGGGATCAGTGAAAAAAGAGAGGAAAGTGTGGCGATTGCCAGGAATTTTATTCTCGGAAAAGTATACAATTCCAGATGGATCCTCGAACGGGCTTCCAGAGATTATGCATTGCGGCTGGATGTGGAAAAAATCAAGAAAAAATCAGCGTTTCTTGCAGAGAGCTTGGGAAAAATCAGAAAATGCGAGACTCCAGAAGAATTGCTTGGTCTGGAGGGAGAAGCTGCTTCCGTATATTTTTCGGTATTTGATGAATTGATTTTGCAGCAGAAAGAGGAATTTTATTTCCATGGAAGAAATAAGAGACCACCATTGGATAATGTAAATGCGATGTTATCTTTTGCGTATTCTTTACTGGCAGGTATGTGCGGAGCAGCGTTGGAAGCAGTCGGGCTGGATCCGTATGTTGGATTTTTTCACACAGATCGACCGGGAAGAATGTCACTGGCACTTGATTTGATGGAAGAATTCCGCGGAATTATGGCAGATCGGTTTGTCCTGACGTTAATCAATAAGCGGATCATGAAACCGGAATATTTTACAAAAAAAGAAAATGGAGCCGTAATCATGACAGATCAGGGGCGAAAGGCTTTTTTATCCGCATGGCAGTCGAAGAAGCAGGAAATGATAAAACATCCGTATCTGGATGAAAAAATTGAATGGGGAATGGCACCCTATGTCCAGAGCATGCTGCTTGCTCGTTATCTTCGTGGTGATCTGGATGAATATCCTCCATTTTTCTGGAAGTAGGTGAAAAATTATGCTGGTGTTGATTACCTATGATGTAAATACACAGACCGCAGCAGGAAGAAAACGCCTGCGACAGGTTGCAAAAGCGTGCACCAATTACGGACAACGCGTACAAAATTCTGTATTTGAGTGCCAGATGGACGCAACAAAATGCACACAGGTAAAACATATTCTGGAAGAAATTATTGATAAAGAAGTGGACAGTCTGAGATTTTATTATCTCGGAGATAAATACAAAAATAAAGTAGAACACATAGGTGCAAAACAGGGTTTTGATGTCACCGACACCCTGATCCTATAGTGCGAACCCCAAGCTCCCACCCAATCCCCGGGAGATTCGCACCTGAAATTTTTGCTGAAAATGTGAAAACAGGGTGCGAAAAGAGGGGAGAGGAGGAGAGAATGTGGGGGAGATTGGTAAATTGTTATAAAAATGAAATGTAAGAAGCAATTTTTGTTGAATAAAATTGCAGTCAGCCTCCTTGTGAGGCTGTGAGTTGAAATACAGAACATCAACGATCAAGTGTAAAAACATAAAATCGTCAGCCTCCTTGTGAGGCTGTGAGTTGAAATATGGGTGAGTCTGTATCTGCTTGGACTAGCGATGGTCAGCCTCCTTGTGAGGCTGTGAGTTGAAATATTCCGGCTGACAAGGTTCTGGAAGAAGCAGAGAATGTCAGCCTCCTTGTGAGGCTGTGAGTTGAAATGACAACGAGAAAGTTTCTTTTTCCTATCCATTCAGTCAGCCTCCTTGTGAGGCTGTGAGTTGAAATGAAACGGTAAGACCACCAAGAATATTTTTCGGTGGTCAGCCTCCTTGTGAGGCTGTGAGTTGAAATATGGGTGAATCTACTTCTGCTTGGACATCTGATGTGTCAGCCTCCTTGTGAGGCTGTGAGTTGAAATGATGCTTGAGTTGCAATGTCATGAATCAGCATTGTCAGCCTCCTTGTGAGGCTGTGAGTTGAAATCTGTCGAATCTTGCTTTCAGGTGGATTACGGATTGTCAGCCTCCTTGTGAGGCTGTGAGTTGAAATAATGTGTATGAGGATCTTGGTATCGAACCTGAGGTCAGCCTCCTTGTGAGGCTGTGAGTTGAAATGGAAGCGTGGCGGGAACTTATCACCAAGCGGTACTGTCAGCCTCCTTGTGAGGCTGTGAGTTGAAATGGCAAATCTTCCGGGATTTCCCAATATACCTCATCGTCAGCCTCCTTGTGAGGCTGTGAGTTGAAATATTGTCCATGATCTATCTCCCTTGCCAGCTTGAACGTCAGCCTCCTTGTGAGGCTGTGAGTTGAAATCTCATAGCCATGTTGTGACTCTTATACTTCACGCCGTCAGCCTCCTTGTGAGGCTGTGAGTTGAAATGGAAGCGTGGCGGGAACTTATCACCAAGCGGTACGGTCAGCCTCCTTGTGAGGCTGTGAGTTGAAATATCTGCCGGCTGGACAGCAAGGCAGAGGTACACGGTCAGCCTCCTTGTGAGGCTGTGAGTTGAAATCTTTTCAGAGCAGACATGGTTTTTCCTGCCAGAATGTCAGCCTCCTTGTGAGGCTGTGAGTTGAAATGCCAAAATAGGAAAATAATAATCAAGACGATTCTGTCAGCCTCCTTGTGAGGCTGTGAGTTGAAATGTAGATGACTATGACAATCTAGTTCGTACTGGTAGTCAGCCTCCTTGTGAGGCTGTGAGTTGAAATGCGAAGATACAGAAACAAGCGTGGATCCATGCCAGTCAGCCTCCTTGTGAGGCTGTGAGTTGAAATGTAGATATCTACGGTACTACCCTGGTACTTACAGGTCAGCCTCCTTGTGAGGCTGTGAGTTGAAATGATTGGAGGAAGATCATGGACAAAAAGCAACTTGAGTCAGCCTCCTTGTGAGGCTGTGAGTTGAAATACTACTCTACTGGTACTCCAAAAGCTAAGAATGAGTCAGCCTCCTTGTGAGACTGTGAGTTGAAAGGACGATTACGATGATGAAAACGGGTACGATGATGAAGTCATCCTATTTGAGAGGATGAGAGTTGAAATGTTACCACGGTCAGCATGAAGAAGAAACAGGAGTTGTCAGCCTCACTATGAGGCTGTGAATTGAAAAGAAGAATATGGTGTTATAGTTGTTGCGGCGAGAAAATTAACAATCATTTTACACAGAGAAGATTGTGAAATTAACCATTTTCATATATAATAAAACATATAATATGTCGTGAAAAGAAAAAAATTTCAGAAAAAATATATAGGGAATGGAGGATGTCGTATGAAGAAGAGAAGGATATTCCGCAATCTGAACAACAAAGAATTTGCCTGGGTGCTCTATGATGTGGGGAATTCGGCGTATACGATGCTGGCGTGTGCGTTGATACCAATCTGGTTTAAGGCGATGGCGATCGGGACGAGGCCGGGGCAGCTGACTTCGGATCAGGCAACGGCTTATTATTCGATGGCGATTGCGGTGATTACGATTGTGGTTGCGCTGCTTGGTCCGGTGTGCGGGGCGATTTCGGATCATAAGGGGATGAAAAAAATCTTTTTTACCACGACCGTAGCAGTTGGCGTTTCCGGATGTATCCTGAATGGATTTGCGTATCAGTGGATCGCATTTCTGCTTCTGTTTGCGGTGACCAAAATATTCTATAATATGTCGCTGATGTTTTATGACTCCATGCTGAACGATATCACGACAGAAGAGCGGATGGATGAAGTCTCTTCCTACGGTTTTGCGTGGGGATACCTTGGCTCCTGCATACCGTTTCTGATAGCACTGGTGGCTTATGTACTTGGTCCGGATATGGCGGGAATGATTCCGGGCAGGGTATCGATGGCGATCGGATTCGCAGTTACCGGACTCTGGTGGCTTCTGGTAACGATTCCACTGATGAAAAACTATAAGCAGCTGAACTATGTAGAGCATCAGGGGCATGCAGTGGGAAATGCATTCCGCAAGATTTTTCAGACAGTAAAATTTATCGCAACCGAAGACAAAAAAGTATTTTTCTTTCTGATCGCATTTTTCCTCTATATCGATGGTGTGGGAACGATCATTGATAACTGCATTAATATAGGAACAGATCTGAACTTAAGTACCGTCGGACAGGTCATCTGTCTGCTGGCAACGCAGGTCGTTGCATTTGGCGGATCACTGGTGTTCGCAAAACTGTCAAAAAAATACGATACCGTTCGTCTGATCCTGGTATGTATCGTGGGTTATTTTGTCGTCTGTCTGTATGCGCTGACGTTAAAAAATCTGCTGGGATTCAGCTTTCTGGCATTCGGTGTAGGATGCTTTCAGGGGTCGATCCAGTCCCTGTCGAGATCCTATTTTTCCAAAATTATTCCGCCGGATAATTCAGGAGAATATTTCGGTTTATATGATATTTTTTCAAAAGGTGCCTCTTTCCTCGGTTCTGCCGTGATCGCAGGCGTCAAACTGGCAGGCGGAACGATTAACATTGCGGTAGCATCGCAGGCAGTATTTTTCTTCCTGGGATTTATCTTCCTGAAGATTGCGGACGGAAAAGAAAAAAGAACAGCAGAACGATAGAAAAAATATGGTCGAAAAACAGAGAAGTCATCAACCGGGCTTCTCTGTTTTTTTACTTTACAGGAAATTGTTCCCCTGTAAAGTAAAAAACGCTCCGCGAGGATGCGCACTGCGGCGTATAAGGTAGATGCCGCAAGCGGTCTACGTTCCACTTCGGTCGTTGCTAAACAAGTGCCACTGGCACATTCTTTGTTAAAATTTATAAAAGAAAAGAAGAAAAAAGTCGATGAATGTGTTAGGATATTTGAGTAAAGGTAACAAAAAGAAATAAGGGATACAGACAATGAAGAAAAAACAATCTACAAAAAAAGAGTAGGAAAACAGATTGTATGTCTTCTGGGCGCAGCGGCAGGAATTCTTGCGCTGGTAAACCGGGTGCTGAAGGCGAACAGGGAAAAGAAGGAACAGTTTGCGGTTCTGGCATCAATGTCGGAGATTTACCACAGTATGCATTTGATCCGGCTGGATGAAAATTCCGTAATGGAATATTCCGGCACAAAAGAAGAATCCGAGATGGGAAAAAACAGAGAAAATGCAGATCAGGTGATCGCAGAACTGATGAAAGAAACCGCGCTGGAAGTGTACGGAGATCAGGCAGAAGCTTTTGTGGATTTTACGACACTGGCGAAGCGAATGGAAGGAAAGAAGATTATTTCCGCAGAATTTGTAGGAAAAGATCTGGAATGGTTCCGGGCTTTGGTTATTGAGATCACAGAAGATCAGAATAAACATCTGGAATATCAGAAGCAGACAGCGTTTGACTATCTGAGAAATCATCTCGATGAGGATCATAAGAGAATCAGCATCACATATCGAAGAAAAGAAAATGAGAAATATAAAGTTGTGACGATGGAAGTGATTCCGGCAGATGACTATACAACAGAGAACCGGGCAGGTGTTCTGTATGTGAAAGGATAAAGGACAGGAACTGTGAGATTCCAAACAGGATTTCACAGTTTTTTTCATATGTGATAAAAAAAGAAATCCGGAACGGGATATTTTCCGGACTTCTCCGTCTAATCTATGTAAACAAAAAGAGCCGGCCGGCGAACCAACCAGAAAAGGTGGTGCAAAAGTGACAAAAGAACAATTAGGGACACTGATCCTGGATACGGAGAGGCAGATGTACTGCACTGCCAAATCCATGTTATACAGCGATCAGGACTGTGCGGATGCCATACAGGAGACGATTGTCAAAGCATTTTCCAGACTTCATACGTTACGGAATGACAAATACGCAAAGACATGGCTGATGCGGATCCTGATCAACGAGTGTTACACCATCCTGAGAAAAACAAGCAAAGTGATTTCTCTGGATGAGATGTGTGAGACGACAGAGATCGCGGCAGATGAAAAGACCGATTACAGTGAACTGTACAAGGCAGTCGGTTCCCTGAAAGAAGATCTGCGGATGCCGGTGATCCTGTATTATATTGAAAACTTTAATATCCGGGAGATCGCACAGATCATGGATATTACCGAGGGCGCAGTACAAAAAAGACTCGCCAGAGCAAGAGAAAAATTACGGCAGGATCTGCAGGAAAGTGAGGCATGGACATGAGATTAGAAGATATGAAAAACAATATCCCGGAAACACCAGATTTTATTCATAAAATGGTACAGGAAGAGGTAAACAGACAGCTTCAGGATACCAAAGTTGTGTCAATAAAGAAGAGAAAATGGAACAAAATGCAGGTGGCAGCGGCAGCAGCCGTGTGTCTTCTGGCAACATCCACTGTTGCCTATGCCGGCAGCCGACTGTACCATATGTATGTGGAAAAACAGGGAACCTACAGCGTGGCAACCGGACTTCAGGCCGATGGCAACACAACCCTCCAGCTCCCGGAACAGGTACACGATGTAACCATATCAACGAGCTATATCCCGGACGGCATGACTTGGACGGATGATGAACACCTGCAGTATACTGCACAAAACGGTGGCTTCAGCTTTACCTCTGTCCTGCTTGACAGTGACGATTTTGCGCAGATAAAAGAAGATAAAAATATCGTAGAGAGCGAAGAGCGGACGTTCGGTCAGTATGAAGGTGTCTACCTGAAATACCATGAAGTTATGCAGGATGGTTTCTTTAACCAGCGCATCTACCTGCTCTGCCCGGAAGCATACCGTGTGATCACGATTTATGTGGGTGACGATGTATCGAAAGAAGATGCCATCAAAGTAGCAGAAAACCTTCAGATCACCGAAAAAGATACGATGATAGACACCGCCAATATGTACACCTGGAGCGACATCGTCTCCCCGGAAGAAACACCGGGCGATGAAGAGATAACCAGTATAGCAGCAGACAAACTCCCGATCGCGAAAGTCGGCGAAACCATAAATTTGACCGCCAGCGGCGAAGATACAGATGGAAACTATGTATCCGACATCCCGCTTCAGGCAACCGTAGACTCCGTCCAGATCGCAGATGACCTCCAACTCCTGAACGGCCAGATTCCGGAAGACTGGAAAGATGCCACTGACGCAGACGGAAAACTGAAAGAAAACACCATCTCCTACATCAAAGAAGGAGATGGCGTAAACACTCTGGATGAAATCGTAAAAACAAAAACCGAACAGCAGAAACTGGTTTACACCACTGTCACTTACACCAACACCTCCGACCAGGAAGTAAACCACATCCTCTACATCGGTTCCCTGATGAAGCTTCACAGCGATGGCAGCACCTATGAAGCCTATGTACCTGAGGAAGAATCCGGAGACGGCTACGATCGCACCACCTGGGACAGCGCCGCCAGAACCGGCGAAATGAAATACTATAGCGTAACCGACAACTACGGCAACGGCGGAAACTACATCCCAACCCTGAAACCAGGCGAAAGCATTCAGATATCCATGGCATGGATCGTCAACGAAAGCGACCTGACCGAAGCCTACCTGAACCTCAATGGCAGCTCCTACCAGTTCAACGACGAAACCCTCGCCAGCGGCGTAATCGATATCCGCCAAGAGTAAGAAACAATAAATTTGATACTAACACAAATATTCAGTGGTGTCTAAGAAGTTCAAGTAAAACTTGCCAGAATATACTCAGGCACCCATAAAACAGTCAGGAGAACAGAGATTAAAAAGCCCTCTGTTCTCCTGATTATTTAGGCGAGCAACGATCCAAAGTTCATGCTTGCATGAAACCATTCCAAACTTATAGTATATATCTTGAGCTTAATGTGAGTATGAATCCCTATACAAATCCATTTAAATATGTACAATACATGATTACAAATTAAATACTTATAAAACACATCCCTTCCATTCGGAACAAATATCATCTTTCCCAATACCTCCCAACTCTATGCGTACCTTCCCCCTCCAATACCCAGAAACCATGCCCAAGATCCAGCTCCTCAGACAGCCTTATGCTGGCGCCCTTAGCAAAGATGAGATCCAGTCCTTAGAAGAACTTGACAGTGAGCGGCTCTCCGCGAACTGGCATATAGTTCTTCTTAGGATTTAGCTCAGATTTGCGTTGCCAGCGGTTGTCTGAGGGGCTGGATCTTGGGCATGGTTTCGTCCGTTTGCAGAAAAAACATGAATAACACCAAGAATTTCCGTCAAACATCTAAAAAAACAAAAGGAGTCCATAAAAAAATGAAACATCACAAACATATATCCCCCGCAACCCTAACCGCCCTTCTCTTCCTAGCCCTCCTGCTCCTAATAGAGTACCCGACCCGACAATCCACCCTCCAGCACGAAATCTCCACCCAAGTCCTCCGCTTCCACATAAGAGCCAACAGCGACACCCCCGCCGACCAGCAAAAAAAACTCCAGCTAAAACAAACTCTCCTGACCTGGCTCACCCCCATCCTCTCCACCGCTGCCAGTAAACAGGAAACCATAAAAACCATCCAACAAACCCTACCGGAGATCACAAAAGAAGCCAACCGCCTCGCAGCCCCCCAGACCGCCACCGTAACCCTCCAAAAAGAATGGTTCCCCGAAAAAAACTACGGCACCTGCACCTTCCCCGAAGGAACCTACGACGCCCTCCGTATCGACATCGGAGCCGCAAAAGGCCATAACTGGTGGTGCGTCCTCTATCCGTCCCTGTGTTATGCAGATACCCTCGATCCAACCATGACCGAAGAAGGCGAACAAAAACTCCAACAGGTACTCGACGAAGATGCCTACGACCTCCTCCTGCACCCGCAAAAGCTGAAAATCCGGTTTAGACTTGAATTCTTCTTACGAAACAGGTAGAATATGATAAGTATGAAAACCTGAATGGGAGAAAAAACATGAAAATAGATCGTAACGCACCGATAGGTGTATTTGATTCCGGTGTGGGCGGACTCACCGTGGCAAGAGAAATCATGAGAAACCTGCCCATGGAAAAAATCGTATACTTCGGAGACACCGCTCGCGTTCCTTATGGAAGCAAATCCAAAGAAACCGTACTCCGGTATTCCCGACAGATCGTCCGCTTTCTGCAAAAACAGGGCGTAAAAGCGATCGTGATCGCATGTAATACAGCCAGCGCACTGGCACTTGATACCCTCGAAAAAGAAATCGATATCCCGATCATCGGTGTGGTAAAACCGGGAGCCAAAGTAGCGGCAAGAGAGACTACGAAAAAAAGAGTTGGCGTCATCGCAACCGAAGCGACCATCAACAGCCATTTGTATAAAGAACTGATTCAGCAGATTGATCCGGAGATCACCGTGATCGGAAAACCATGTCCGCTGTTCGTGCCACTGGTGGAAGAAGGATGGCGAAAAGATCCCGTCACAGAGATCGTGGCTCGCAGATACCTGAAAGAGATGCAGGATGAAAAAGTAGATACCCTGATCCTTGGCTGCACCCACTATCCATTGCTTCGCGGCGTGATCGGCTCCATCATGGGCGATCAGGTACAGCTGGTAAACCCGGCATACGAGACTTCACTGGCATTAAAACAGCTGCTGACCGAAAAAGACCTGTTAAATCAGGGATCCGTGGAAGAAGAATTTCCATACCGCTTCTATGTAAGCGATGCAGCAGAAAAATTCAAAAACTTTGCAAACTCCATTCTCCCCTACGATGTGGAGATGACAAAACAGGTAAATCTGGAGGAATAAAAAGATGACAAAAGAAGTATTGATCCATCTGAAAGGCATGCAGACCACGGATGAAACCCATGGTCCCGACGAACCTCTGGAACTGATCACCACCGGAGAATATTATTACCGGAACGATACCCATTATCTGCTGTATGATGAACAGATGGAAGGACTCGACGAACCGGTACATAACATGGTCAAGATCCGTCCCGGTCATATGGAAGTACGAAAAAAAGGACCGGTACAGACCAATATGGTCTTTGAAGAGGAAAAACAGAACCTGACCTGCTACCAGACACCATACGGTCCGATCCAGATGGAGATCACAACTACCGGAGTAAATTTCGGGGAAGAAGAGGAACTTCTGGAGGTAAAGACAGAGTACGTTCTTGGGATGAACGGTCAGAAAGTAGCGGACTGCCGGATGCATATCCGCGTAACTCCGAAGGGCAGCAAGGGAACTACATTTTTTGAATCATAACGCGATAAAATATGCTTCGCGAATGTTATCGCGGCAGTCGTCAAGGTCTCGTGCAAGCACGGACTTTGGCTCGTTGCTCGCGTAAAAAAACGGAACTTATCATCCATCACTGGAAAATAAGTTCCGTTTTTTCATTTCTTATTTGTCTTTTTTTGCGATTTTATTTTTCATTCTCTGGAAGAATTTTTCCTTTGGTTTCGGCTGTTCCAGAGGACCTCTGACTCCGCGTACATCGGTGATATAGATACCACTGATCGTAGCTTTGACTTCTTTTTTCAACGGGATCAGATCAAAAATCTTTTCGTCAGCAACCATCGTCATGATTCTCGGACCGATCTTTGCTTTTACGATAGGAAGCTTTGTTCTGCGCATCAGCTTCGGCGTCTGATCGATTACCATCTGCGGGAGTCCGGATTCTTTGATCCGAAGTCTCTTCTTATCAATAATCAGCATATTGACGGTCTGCTTAGCAGCCTCAATCTGTGCCTGATTTTCATCCTGTTTTTTCTGTGCACGTTTGCCGAGAAAATAAAGGGCAACCAGTACGGCAATCAAAATCACTAAAATAATTAATAATACCTGCCAGACTTTCATACTTTTCCTCCTGTCCTGTAATCCAAGCACGAATCAAACATTTCATGCCTGTCTATTTTATCACTGATATCGGCAAAAGGCAATCAGAATCGGGGAAAATCTCAGGAAAATCCGATTTTGCTATAGCTTTCAAACAGATTCATGCTATAATATCTGAGAGACGCGATCCTTTTTCGACAGAGAAGGAAAATGCGGAAAATATGGAACAGAAACCGAAGAATGAAGTCAGAATATCGTCTTTTTCGGAAAACCATACAAAACAAAGGAGTAGAAACATGAGTGAGGGACAAAGAAGAACAAAACCGCCCATGACAGAAGAAGAAAGACAGCGGCGGATGGAACGAATGAGAAGAGAGCGGAGAAGAAAGAGACGCCAGCGGGCGATGATCATGCGTGTATCTGTTATGGGTGTACTGCTTCTGATCCTGATCGGATCCATCGCGCTGGTATCCGCCCAGGTGCGCCGTTCGAAGGCAAAGAAAGCAGAAGAAAAGGCAAGACAGGAAAAACTGATCCAGGAAGAAGAGGCAAAGAACAAACAACGGCAGGAATCCATTGAGCAGGCAGAAGTCATGGCACAGGGATATGACTATGACGGCGCGATCGAGCTTCTGAAATCGCTGGAAAACTATGATAAAGATGCGGATATTATCGCTAAGATCGCAAGCTACGAAGCGGACAAATCCACACTGGTAGCTGTCAATATGAATGAGATCACCCATATTTTCTATCATTCACTGGTAGTAGATCCGGAACGTGCTTTTGTGGGAAATGACAGCACAGCTGCCGGATTCAAACAGTGGATGACAACTGTCGATGAATTTAACAAGATCACACAGGCGATGTATGATAACGGCTATGTGCTGATCGATCTTCACGATATGGTGACAGAGACGGTCGATGAGAATGGAACGGTTCATTTTACCACAAACCAGATCATGCTTCCGGAAGGAAAGAAACCGTTTGTATTATCTCTGGATGACCTGTCTTACTATCACAGCTACGACGGTCGTGGTATCGCATCGAAGCTGGTACTGGATGAGAATGGAAAACCAACCTGCGAATATATTCAGGCGGACGGAACTACCGTGACCGGAGCATACGACTGTATTCCGCTGTTAGACCAGTTCCTGGAAGAACACCCGGACGGTGCGTACCACGGAGCAAGAGGAACGATCGCACTGACCGGATATAATGGTATTCTGGGATATCGTACGGATATTGCCTATAAGACAAGAGAAAATCTGACCGCAGACCAGCAGGCATGGCTCGATGCCAACCCGGATTTTGATTATGACAAAGAATGTGAAGAGGCAAAGAAAGTGGCAGATGCCATCAAAGCAGACGGATGGAAATTCGCCAGCCACACCTGGGGACATATCCGCATCGGTGATGCAAGCCTGGAGAGCATCCAGACAGATACAGAAAAATGGCTCAGCTATGTAGCACCGCTGGTGGGTGGTACGGATACCATTATTTTTGCACACGGACAGGATCTTGCCGACTGGCACGACTATTCCAGTGACAATGCAAAATTTACCTATCTGAAGAGCCAGGGATTTAACTTCTTCTGTAATGTAGATTCTTCTCAGTATTTCTTACAGATCCGTGATAACTATGTGCGTCAGGGAAGACGAAACCTGGATGGTTACCGTCTGTGGAATGATGTACACGGAGAAAAGAACAGAACCAGCGATCTGTTTGATGCAACACAGATTCTGGATCCGGCACGTACAGATATGCCGTCATTATAAAGGTAAGTGAGGATGAGGCTGACGGTTGCAGAAACAACCGTTACGATAAAGGGAAAACATGGACGATACAAAGCGACAGAATGAAAAGGAAACGCCTGAAGAGCGTCGCCGCAGGATGCGTCGGAAACGCCTGATTCAGGAGCGCCGCCGCAGACGCAGGAGAAAGGCGCTGATTTTGAGGGGCATTCTGGTAATACTTTTTGTACTGATACTTGTGGGGATCGGTTCTGCCGTCTCCTGCGGAGTAAAACAGTACAACCGGTCAGCAAAGAAAAAAGATAGCGGGAAACAGGAGACACAGATCGAGGAAGAGCCTGTACAGCTGGAATCTGTGGATCTTACGAATGTGCTTTATCTGTCCTTCGAAAGTCTGATTGCAGATGCCGATCAGGCATTCGGACAGGAAAACACACGGGCAGCAGCGACACTGGATCAGACCCGTGTGACCGTGGATGAATTCAATGCCATCCTGGAACAGCTGTACGAAGACGGATACATCCTGGTGCGGTTTTCTGATCTGGCAGCGGTCAATGAAGACGGGGTGATGGAAGCCAAAGAACTGATGCTTCCTTCCGGAAAGAAACCGTTACTGCTGTCGGAGACCAATGTAAATTATGATCTGAAACTGTCCGGGCAGGGACTGGCATCGAAGCTGGTGCTGGATGAAAACGGAGCACTTACCTGTGAACGGCAGACTTCCGATGGAAGTACCGTGACGGGGGCTTTTGATGTGGTTCCGTGCGTGGAAGCATTTGTCCAGGCGCACCCGGATTTTTCCAACAATGGAGCCAGAGGTATCCTGGGACTTACCGGTTACAACGGTATTCTCGGCTACCGGACGGATGACGCGCTGGCAACATCAACCGATAACCGCTATGCGGCGACATACGGTCTGTTTGATACCGCAGCGGAAAAAGAGGCGGCAGCGCCTGTTGTGGAAGCACTGAAAAATGCAGGATGGGAATTTGCATGTAACGGATATGACGGAAGCAGTTACGGAAGTGATGCGGAAGCGGTATCTGCCGACCTCGCAAAATGGAACGAAAGTGTGGGAACACTTGTGGGGGATGTACCGATCCTGCTTTATCCATCCGGCGCGGACAGCCATGGATGGAAAGCGTATGACGAGACAGATCCGGTGTATCAGGTACTGAAAGAACAGGGATTTGTATATTTTGGCAGTATGGATATCAGCGGCACAAAAACGCAGATCACAGACCAGTATCTGCGGTGCAGTTATAAGAATGTGGACGGCTACCGGATGTATCAGGATCTGTACCATAACACCGGACGGTTTGCAGGAATTCTTGATTTTCAGGGGATCTATGACAGCAGACGTCCATCGATAGCAGCGGAGACCGAAGCAGACACAACGACACAGGATGCGGAGACAGAAGAGGGAAAAGTCTGAAAAAAATGTGAAAACTGACAGATATACTTTTCATTTAAGAAAAAATATGATATAACCAAAAGGTATTATGCCTGTCAACGGAATGAAAATGGAGGATTTATGAAGAAAAGAGCGATAATGATCAGTATGCTTCTGGTAATGGCACTTTCCGTAACGGGATGCAGCCAGAAGACAGCTACAAAAAATGATGATACAAAGACAGAAGAAACAGCAAGCACAGACGATGCAGAACAGACAGATTCTGACAGCGAGGAAGATACATCCGAGGATTCCCCGACTACCGCAGAACTGATGGCAGATATTGACGTGGAAAAATGTGTAACTCTGGGTGATTATAAAGGAATTACTGTAGAAAAAACTATCCAGTCTGTAACGGACGAAGATGTACAGAATGAGATTGACGATGCACTGGCAAGCTATCCGGTAGAAGTAGACCGGACAGCAAAAGAAGGTGACACCGTAAATATTGACTATGTGGGTAAGATTGACGGAACAGAATTTGATGGCGGAAGCGATCAGGGTGCAGACCTGAAACTGGGTTCCGGAAAATTCATCGATGGATTTGAAGATGGTCTGATCGGAGCAAAGAAAGGTGAAACCCGTACGCTGGATCTGACATTCCCGGAAGATTATACACAGGATCTTGCCGGAAAAGCGGTAGAATTTACCGTTACAGTCAATGCAGTCAAAGAGCCGTTGACTGAGCCAACCGATCAGTGGGTGGCAGATAACATCGAGGGATATGACAATGTAGCAGATTACAAAGCAGGTATCCGTTCTGATCAGGAAGAAAACAACGAGCAGACAGCAGAAAACCAGGTGCGTTATTCTGCATGGACACAGGTGGTAGAGAACTGTACGATCAACGAATATCCGGATTCTCTGGTTGAAATCGGAAAGAACCTGTATGTGCAGCAGGTGGAAACCTATGCAAAATATGCAGGTATGGAACTGGATGCTTATATTGAGTCTTCCGGACTGTCTCAGGATGAATATGAGTCCAATAAGGAAGAATACGGCAAAAATGTAGCGGCACAGGCTCTGGTTTGCCAGGCAATCTGTGACAAAGAGGGCTTTGCTATCGGTGATGATGCATATAAGGAAGCACTGGACAAGATGCTGACAGAATATGGATGTACCGAGGACGAACTGATTCAGACCTACGGTCAGGACAATGTAGAACAGAGTATTATGCTGAACCGTGTCAGTGATCTGATCCTGGCAAATGCCAATGTGACAGAAGTACAGGCAGACAGCAGCAGTGACAGCACAGAAGACAGCAGCGCTAACTAAAAAGGATTGAAAAACGAATCGCAAAGAGAGAAAAAACGACGGAAAAGCCCCGCTGGTTTTTCTCTCTTTTTTTATATGTCCCGGACTTGAAGTAAATGTCGATTAGAGGTAAAATAGGAGACAGCGATAATTGTATATACAGGAGGAGAAGACAATGGAATTAGCAGTATTGCAAAAAGACATGGTGGCAGCTATGAAAGCAAAAGACAAAGTAAGAAAAGAGGCTATTTCTTCTTTGATCTCTGCAGTAAAAAAAGTAGCAATTGACGAAGGCCACAGAGATGACATAAAACCGGAACTGGTGGATCAGGTGATCTTAAAAGAACTGAAAACCGTAAAAGAGCAGATTGATACCTGCCCGGCAGAACGTACCGATCTGATCGAAGAGTACCAGACCCGTTATAATATTATCAATGAATATGCTCCGCAGCTGATGTCTGCAGAAGAAGTAAAGACCTGTCTGCAGGAGAAATTTGCAGAAGTTCTGGCAACAAAAAATAAAGGACAGATCATGAAAGCTGTCATGGGAGAACTGAAAGGCAAAGCTGACGGTAAGGTTATTAATCAGGTAGTGGGGGAACTGTGTAAATAACCAAAAAACGGGAGGATTTGTTATTATGGGAAAATTTAAGATTGAAATGGGCGATATTACCACCTATGCGGTAGACGGAATTGTTAACGCTGCCAACACGACGCTTCTCGGTGGCGGAGGTGTGGACGGTGCGATCCACTGCGCAGCGGGACCGGAATTGCTGGAGGAATGCAAGACATTAGGCGGATGTGATACAGGAAAGGCAAAGATTACCAAAGGGTATAATCTGCCGGCACAGTATGTGCTTCACACACCGGGACCAATCTGGCATGGTGGATATAATTACGAGGATGTGCTGTTACAGGGCTGTTATGAGTATTGTCTGAAGCTTGGAGAACAGCACGGACTGAAGACGATCGCATTTCCATCGATCAGTACCGGCGTGTACGGATATCCGGTGGGAGAGGCGGCTAAGATCGCGGTGCGGACAATCTGTGATTTCCTGAAATGGACGCAGGTAGTGGAAGAAGTGACAATGGTATGCCACGGGGAAGAGACACTGAGAGCATATCAGGAAGCGTATCAGGAGTATCTGGCTGCTGAGAGCGAAAAGTAGAACCAATGAGACGGACAGAGAGGAGTATGTGCACAGTGGGGACTGTGCAGGACTTCATCTGTCCGCTTTTTACACAGCAAAACTATGGGAGGTTTTGGGGAAGATGAAAAAGTCATATGAGATGGACATGTGTACCGGGCCATTGTTAAAGAAACTGCTGATCTTTGCAGTTCCTTTGATCTTGTCCGGGGTACTGCAGCTGTTGTTTAATGCTGCAGATATTGTAGTAGTGGGAAAATTTGCGGGAAGTCATGCACTTGCCGCAGTGGGATCTACAGGTGCGCTGATCAACCTGTTTACCAATGTATTTATCGGTTTTTCTATTGGTACCAATGTACTGGTTGCCCAGTATTTTGGGGCAAAGGATGAACAGAACATCCAGGATACCGTACATACCTCGATGGCGATTGGCATCATCGGCGGAATTTTTCTGATTGTGGCAGGTATGATTTTTGCACCGATGATGCTGGAACTGATGGCAACACCGGAGGAAGTGCTGGGACAGGCTGCATTATATATCCGGATATATTTTATCGGTATGCCGGCGATGCTGATCTATAACTTTGGGGCGGCGGTGCTGCGTGCCATCGGAGATACCAGAAGACCGTTGTACTATCTGCTGGAGGCAGGTGTGGTCAATGTGATTCTGAATCTGATTTTCGTGATCGGATTTCAGATGGGAGTTGCAGGTGTCGCTATCGCGACCGTAGTTTCACAGTGTATATCAGCGGCACTTATCGTACGTTGTCTGATGAAAAGTGAGGGAATGTACCGGTTGTATCTGAAAAGGATCCGGATTCACAAAGAGAAGATGATCCGTATTATCCAGATCGGACTTCCTGCCGGGTTGCAGGGAGCGATTTTTTCAATCTCTAACGTGTTGATCCAGTCATCCATCAATTCTTTCGGAGCGATTGCCATGGCGGGCAATACGGCAGCCGGTAACATAGAGGGATTTGTTTATGTTTCCATGAATGCTATTTACCAGACGGCACTGAGCTTTGTCAGCCAGAATGTGGGAGCCGGTCAGCAGAAGCGGATTCCCAAAATTTCCATATACTGTATGGCAATTGTATTTACTGTCGGACTTGCGCTTGGTACACTGGCATATCGTTGTGGAGGCACCTTGCTTGGCATCTATTCGTCCGATCCGGAAGTGATCGCATATGGTCTGGATCGTATGAAGGTTATCTGCCAGATTTATTTTCTCTGCGGAATGATGGACGTGGCGGTAGGTATTCTGCGAGGTATGGGATATTCCATCATGCCGATGCTGGTATCTCTTGCAGGTGCCTGTGGACTGCGAATCGTGTGGATCTTTACTGTCTTTGTATGGAAACATTCACTGTTTGTCCTGTACCTGTCGTATCCGATTACCTGGATCATCACACTGAGTGTTCATCTGATCTGCTTTGCAGTAGTATGGAAAAGAAAAAAAGGGATCTGGGCGACCGTAAAACCGCATCCGGATCTTGGAAAAACGGAGGAATAACATGCGTCTGAAAAAAATACAGGAAGCGCTGAAAACAAAGAATATTATATTTACCTATACAGAAGAGGACAATTGCGGAAGTCTTGATTTTCAGTTCCGTGGACTGCGGTATCATATCTGGGAATTTGTGGATGGTGACATCTGGGGCGTGGAGACAAATGTATATCACGCCGGAAAAAGTGAGGATATTACCGGAGATTACGAAAAAGAGATCAGCGAACTGATCTTAAGCTGGCCGGATATGGCGATTCCGGGATAAATCTAAAGCAGGTATTTTTGCAGCGGACAGAGGCTTTGGAGAAGTAAGAAGTGTATAGTTACAAAAAAACAGATTCGATTCAAATTGGATATTTCTCAGAAAGTATCCGGTTTGAGTCGAATCTGTTTTTGATTTGCATTAGAAATTACTCATCAACAACTTCCAGTACATCCATCGGACATGCTTTTGCACAGATGCCGCAGGCAATACATTTGGATGCCGGGTTGCCCTCTGTTTTTACGATCAGACCAAATGGACAGGCTTCTGCACATTTGCCACAGCCGGTACATTTTTTCTTGTTGATCATATAAACACCCTTTGGATTCTGGGTGATTGCACCTTCCGGACAGGCTTCCGCACATTTGCCGCACTGTGGGCAGGCCATTGGACGAACAGATTTTTTCTCTACGATCTGGATGCAGGATTTGTCCGGGTCGAATTCTTTATAGAAAGACTCGGAACAGGCTCTGACACATGCCAGACATGCCATACAGGTACTGCCTTTTTTTACTTTCAGTTTCTTCATAGTATCGTATCCTCCGCTTTATCAGTAATGTTACTGAGAAATATTCTCAATAATATTATTGTACAGCAAACGGTAAGAAAGTAAAGAGAAAGTTAGTGAAAATCGTTTAAAAATAGTCAGATTTTCTTACAGAAAATATACCGCGGAAGCCCACCGTATTTGAGGGCTTTTGTTACAAGTTTATACCCCAGCTGCTCAAAATTATGTACACTGTACACATTATCCGGATGTGCGGTTCCCATCAGCCAGCGAAAACCGGCAGAACGAAGCTGCTCTTCTGCGGCTTCCATTAGTTTCTTTTGCAACCCATTGCCACGATAGGCACTGCGCACCATGGCAATCTCCATATGTGCCACCAGAGAAAGCTGTGAATCGTCCGGTTCCAGATAACTTCCCAGGTTTTCATCACCGAGATCGGAAGTTCGTGCCACAAAAACCGCCGCCAGTTCCTTTCTGCCATCCGCAGCAACTGCCTCCGCTTTCAACCCAAACCCGGAGACTGTCATATAACGAATCAGATCTTCCCGTTCATCCATACTGAACCAGCTTTTTTCAGGAAGCTCCCGGTAGACTTCAGTCATACAGTCAAGTACCGTGGGGAGATCGCTGGGTTCTATTTGGGAGATAGAGAAGCTAGGAATGGAAGATATGTTGAATTGATCAGACATAGTAAATACTCCTTTTAGTTTTCTGTGTAAAATTAAAATAACTATTATAAATATATAGGGGAGAAGGCATGGTTGTAAAGAACATTTTCTTGCGACATCCGGATAAAAATAAGTTATATTAGAGTCAAATGAAAAAGGTAAATGGGGTGATTTCGTACAATTTACGGAAACAGGACTCCACCAGCAATAAAAGGTGTATAATTTTGTCAAAATCGCGGAAAATAAAATTATAATTAAAAATATGAGAAATTATCGCGGAAAAGATATTGAAAAAATAAAAAAGCGAGACGCTGATGAATGGTGGAAGAACTGGCGAAGTATTTGCCGGAGGAACAGAAAAAGTTTTTTAGTTAGATATCTGTAGTTTATAGAATCAACATACACAGACATACCACCAAAACCCCTCGCATACATTGTAAAAATAATGTACGCAGGGGTTTTTAGCGTGAAGGATTATATCGAGGAGCGTGCAGTAGAAATTGCGGATTATATCATAGAAACAAAAGCAACCGTGCGGCAGACGGCAAAGAAATTCGGGATCAGTAAGTCTACGGTACATAAGGACTGTACCGACCGTCTCCAGCAGATCAACCCGTCCATGGCGCGGGCGGTTCGGAGTGTGCTGGATATCAACAAGCAGGAGCGCCATATCCGGGGAGGAATGGCAACAAGAGAGAAGTATCTTCATTTGGGAGAATAAGATTACAGGACGGGAAAAGAAAAATATCCGCCAGAGAAACTGAAGCGAAGGAAAAACGCAGATGGACATAATCCCTCCCGCCTTTACATAGAATAGACAGAACGGCGAGAAGTAAAGGGGGAACAGGATTGTACGATCGTGGTTTGGGGGTGTTGGAACAGTATGGTCTGACAGCGGAGACGGTTCTGCGGGGCAGAGGTGCGCTGATCTGTCAGACGGAGGAAGGATGGAAGAGCATCCGTGAATATTGGGGCTCCCCCGGAAGGATGGAGCAGCAGCGAAAGGTGCAGAAACACTGCCGGGAAGCCGGATTTTTACTGGTGGATCAGGTGCTGGAAAACCGGGAAGGACAGGTGGTCACGACCGGGGAAGACGGGATTCCTTATGTGGTGAAAGAATGGTTTCAGGGAAATGAATGTAACACCAGATCCCGGGAAGATATTTTAAAAAGTCTGGAAGCAATGGCCCAATTACATACGGTGATGCAGATGGAGAGGGAAGACGGGATGCCGGGAACGAACCTTCTGGAAGAGTGCCGCAAACACAACCGGGAACTTCGGAAGACCAGAAAATTCGTGCAGAAAAAGAAGATGAAAAATCCTTTTGAAGAGCTCCTGGCGGCCAGTATTACGCCTTTTCTGGAAGCAGGGGAAATGATGGTACGGGAACTCGAAAACTCCGGTTATGAGCATTTTCGAGAAGAACACAGTCAGGCAGTCTGCCACGGAGACTGTAACCAGCATAATATTATCTTTTCACGGGAAGGTGCCGGTTTTATGAACTTTGAGCACTGGCACTACGAACCGCAGACCGAAGATCTGTGCCTTTTTATGAGAAAAATCCTGGAAAAAAACAACTGGGATCCGGCGCTTGGCAGGCAGATGGTGGAACAGTACAGCCGAAAACGTCCACTTTCCGATGGGGAATTTCGAAATCTGAAACTGAGGCTTTCCTACCCGTGGCGCTACTGGAAACTGGTGAATTATTACGCGGCGAATCAGAAAGTATGGATATCCAGAAAGAACATTGAAAAAATAGAACAGGCGACAGCGCTCTGGAAACCGTGGCAGTACTTTTTGCGGAGTTTTTCCTGAAAATACCTAAAAACCTTGACAAAACGGGAGAGGCAGTATATAAATAGGTGTAGCGTTGTAACCGGTCAGCTTGGAAATGCTGGGAAGGTACGAGAAAGCTATAAAGTATGTAAAATTGCTAATTTACGAAACAGGAGGAATATCATGAACAAAACAGAATTAGTTGCAGCTATGGCTGAACAGACACAGTTATCTAAAAAGGATGCAGAAGCTGCTTTAAAAGCGTTTATTGATGTAGTATCTGAAGAAATGAAAAAAGGAGAAAAAGTACAGCTGGTAGGTTTCGGTACTTTCGAAGTATCTGAAAGAGCAGCAAGAGAAGGAAGAAACCCGGCTACCGGCGAATCCATGGTAATCAAAGCTTCCAAAGCTCCAAAATTCAAAGCTGGAAAAGCTCTGAAAGATCTGGTAAACGAATAATTCACATATGAGATTAGATAAATATTTGAAAGTTTCCCGCCTGATCAAACGCAGAACCGTGGCAAATGAGGCATGTGATGCAGGAAGAGTCCTGATCAATGACCGCCCGGCGAAAGCATCTGCACAGGTGAAGGAAGGCGACGTTCTGGAGATCCAGTTCGGCAGCAAGGCTGTCAGAGTAGAAGTGCTGAATGTACAGGAAACTGTCAAGAAAGAAGAAGCACAGGAACTGTATCGATATCTGTAAAAGAAAACAGAAACGGTTGCAGAAATAACATGAGAGATGAGATCCCTTCATATAATGTATCAGTACATTGTATGGAGGGATTTTTGGTATGGAAGAAAAGAAGGGAGTGACGCACAGCCTCCATCTGGAACAGCGAAGCCGGGGGATGATCACCGGAGTTACTGAGATGAAATCGTTTGATGAGGAGAATATCCTGATGGAGACGAGTCAGGGGACTCTGGAGATCTGGGGAAGCAGCCTTCATGTATGCCGGCTGGAACTTGATAAGGGAGAGGCGGAAATTGAAGGGAAAGTGGACAGTCTGATCTATACGCAGGGAAAAAATGGAAAGAAGAAAGGCAGCCTGTTAAAAAGGCTGTTTCAGTAGATGAGTGCCTATATGGGAAGAGAGCTGGAACTGTTTGTAAAAAGCATGGGATGCGGCGCTCTTCTCGTTTTGCTTTATGACGGGATCCGGATCCTGCGGATCATAGGAAAACGGATGAAATATCTGGATGCTGCGGTGGATCTTCTGTTTTGGAGTGCCGCCGGACTTTTTTTATTTTTTACGTGCCTGAGAGAGAACGAAGGGAGAATGCGGGCGTACCTGCTCTGCGGAATTTTGCTGGGAGCAGGTGTCTGGTATTGGGGAATCGGGCATTTTTACAGAGAATTTGCATTTATTTTGGCAAAAAGGTTGCATTTTTGTTTACAAAGAGTTACAATTTTTTTACTTGTAAAAATGCGCAAATTCTGGTTAAAAATGCGTAAAGACCTGGGGATAGATAAAAATAAGGGAGCGTGGAATGAGAGGAAAGAAAAGTGCTGCGCGAAGAAAAAACGCAGGAGCACGTCGGATAAAAGTACAGAATAGAATCGCGATGATTTCTATCAGTCTGGTAGTCTGTATGCTTGTGGTACTGCTTGCTTTCAAGGAACATTCGTTACAGGTAAAATATCAGGCGAATGAGAATCGGAAAGCTCAGCTGGAAGAGGAGCTGAAGACGGAAGAAGCCCGTACCAAAGACATCGAAGATATGCAGGAATACATGCAGAGCGACGAATATACAGAAAAGATTGCAAAAGAAAAGATCGGTCTGGTAAAGGACAACGAGATTATCTTTAAAGAAAATAAATAAGCAAAAAATGGCTGTTCGTGTCAAAAATTTCTGACCGGACAGCCTGTCTGTTTGACAAGTTTTTTGCAGCATGTCATCTATAATAAGTCTTCAGGAGTAACTGTGAAAAGAGGAAGCAGTTATCAGCGTAAGATGCCGTAAGGGGGTTATGGATGTATGCAGATATGGATGGTTGCCATGCTCGCAGTCAGTGCAGTGCTGATACTACGGGACATGGCAAAACTTGTTTTCACGGGGAGAAAAAAAGGTCGTCCGGTATACGATGTCTATCCACAGAAAGAAAAAATTGACCGGTATGCGAGATCGTTGCAGAAACTTGCCCATACATTTTATGAGATGCCCGGCAGGCAGGAGCAGCTGAGCCAGGCAGAAGTACAGGATATGTTTGTGCAGGTGCAGCAGCGGGTGTGTGCAGAATGTAACAGGCAGGAGAAGTGCTGGTCGGATCTGGATCCGCGTACCAGCCAGCAGGTGTTTGAGATGCTGCAGATCATCGAGGAGGGCAACCCCGACCGTTTTCTGCGGGCACAGAGTGAATGGCTGGGGCAGTGTCCGCAGGCGTTTCGGTTTACGGAGGAACTGCAACGGATCTTTTTTGAGACCAGAGAGGAACTGTTGTATCGAAACCGTCTGATCGAAAATCGGATCGCCGTGGCGGAACAGCTGCAGGAAGTGGCACGCACGATCCAGAAGATTTCTTCGGATGTCAGTGCGGTATGTACCCTGCCGGATGAGGAAGAAGAGCGGATCCGGAAATACATGCAGAAACAGAAAATTCTGGTGAAGCAGATCTGGTTTCTCGACCGGCCGGACGAAAAGCAGCGGATTTCGCTTACGATGCGCACGAGAGGCGGGCAGTGCCTGACCATGAAAGAAGTGGCGAAACATTTGTCACATATATGTAACTGTCGGATGATCCCATCAAGAGACAGCAAGGCGGTACTGAACAGCGAATGGCGCACGGTACTGTTCTGTGAGGATGTGAACTACAAAGTGCTCTACGGTGTTGCCAGAGTGACGAAAGAGCGGGAGACGATCTCCGGGGATAATTATGCCTGTGCGGCCACCGATGAACAGTTTACCATGTGCCTCTCGGATGGCATGGGTTCCGGTATGGAGGCAAGCAAAGAGAGTGAGACGGTGGTGGAACTGTTAGAACAGTTCGTGACTTCCGGATTTTCCAGAGAGACGGCGGTACGCATGGTCAATTCTGCCTTGATCTTACAGCGAAAAGGTGGGATGTTTTCCAGTCTGGATGTGTGTTCGCTCGATCTGTATACCGGTGTGTGCGAGTTTTTGAAGGCGGGAGCTGCCACGACATTTATCCGGAGAGGGAACTGGGTGGAGGCGATCACTTCGACCAGTATGGCAGCAGGACTGATGCAGAAGCTGGAATTTGAAAAAACGACGAAGAAACTGTATGACGGGGATTATCTGGTGATGGTCACGGACGGTGTTCTGGACGCGTTCGGGGACGAGCCGGGAGAAGAGATTTTAAAAGAGATGATATTGCAGGCGCAGGAACAGATGCCGAAAGAACTGGGACGGCATCTGCTGGAAAAAACATTGCAGTATGCGGATTATCGGGCAAAAGATGACATGACCGTACTCGTTGCGGGAATATGGAGAAAATAGATGACTACAAAAGGTGGAAGTGGACAAACTAACAGACAGATGTGGAAAACAGAACAGAAAGTGAAAGTATATGTGGAAAGATTCCATATGATCGAACCAAAAGATACGATCGTGTTGGGTATTTCCGGAGGGGCAGATTCCGTGTGTCTGCTGAAGATTCTCGCACGATGGAAAGAAGCGTGGGGGATTTCCCTGCGGGCAGTGCATGTGCATCATCAGCTGCGGGGAGAAGAGGCGGATGCGGATGAGAGATTTGTGCGCGAACTTTGTGAGAACGAAGGGATTCCCTGTAGGGTATTTCATGAAGATGTGCAGGGAATGGCGCAGAGAGAAAAAATCGGTTTGGAAGAGGCTGGAAGGATCGCACGGTATCGCTGTTTTGCAACGGTCTGCGAAGATGTCGGTGGAGGAAAAATTGCTCTCGCCCATCATCAGGACGATCTTGCGGAGACGATGCTCCATCATCTGGTACGAGGAACCGGCATGGCAGGTCTTTGCAGTCTGAAACCGGTATCCGGCAATCGGATCCGCCCGTTGCTCTGTCTGGAAAAAGAAGAGATTCTGGTGTATCTGGAAGCGGCAGGACAGCCCTGGCGCACGGACAGCAGCAACCTGGAAGACGATTACACCAGAAACCGGATTCGTCATCATGTGTTGGAAGAGCTGAAAACAGAGGTAAATCCGCGGGCGGTAAGGCATATGGCACAGCTGAGCGAAGAACTGGAAGAAACCAGGGCGGTACTTGCACAGGTGGCAGCGGAAAAAAGAAGACAGTATGTCAGAAAAAGCGAAAAGGGTATGCTTCTTGCTGAAGAATTGAAAAAGGAACCGGATCTGATCGGCAGACAGATCGTGCATGATCTTCTGAAAGAGATTTCCGGGAAACAGAAGGATTTTACCAGGATCCATGTAGAAGCAGTGCAGGAACTGTGGAACCGGAAGGTCGGAGCCAGACGTGATCTCCCTTATGGGATGCAGGCGATACGGACGTATGACGGGATTTATCTGGAGAAAAAAGCAGAAAAATGCGAAACGCGGGATTCTGAAAAAAACGCAGGGATCCAGATAAACGTACACAGCGAAGGGACGGAATCTTTTCAGATTGGAGAACTGACACTTACAGTAAGCCGGACTGCCCGTGATTTTGGGGAAATACCGGAAAAAAAGTATACGAAATGGTTTGATTATGATAGAATAAAACAGACACTGGTGATCCGGCACAGACAGCCGGGCGATCGGATCTGCCTTTTTGACGGGGGCGGCAGTAAAAAGCTGAAAGATTATCTGATCGACCGGAAAATCCCGGCACAGAAACGGGATCAGCTGTGGCTTCTGGCGGACGGGTCCGACATCCTGTGGATCATAGGAGACCGGATCAGCGCAGCCTATAAAGTGACGGCGGAAAGTCAGAGGATCTTACAGGCAGAGATTAAAGGAGGAAGTACTCATGAGTGATAAAATTAATGTATTAATCAGCGAAGAAGATGTAGAAAAGAGAATCCAGGAGATCGGAGCAGCCATCAGCAAAGAATACGAAGGAAAATGTGTACATCTGATCTGCGTATTAAAGGGCGGCGTATTTTTCGCATGCGAACTGGCAAAAAGAATTACCGTACCGGTAACCATGGACTTTATGTCCGTATCCAGTTACGGAGATGACACCAAATCAAGCGGTGTTGTAAAAATCGTGAAAGATCTGGATCAGCCGCTGGAAGGCAAAGATGTTCTGATCGTAGAAGACATCATTGATTCCGGACGTACCCTGAGTTATCTGATCGAGATCCTGAAAAAGAGAAATCCGGCAAGCCTGAAGCTGTGTACCCTGCTTGACAAACCGGAACGTCGTGTGAAAGAAGTACATGTGGATTATACCTGCTTCAATATTCCGGATGAATTTGTCGTAGGTTACGGTCTGGATTATGCACAGCGTTACAGAAACCTGCCATTTATCGGTGTTGTGGAACCGGGCGCAGGAGAAGACTAAAAATACAAATGAATAAAAACAGTCACAGACTGAATGAAGTATAAAAAGTACTCCCGGCGGCTTTCTGAACATCAGATACAGAAAGATTCCGGGAGTACAACCCGAAAGGAGAAACAACGTGTCAAAACAACTGAAAGGGATAGTAGTCTGGCTGATTGTATTGGTGCTGATGGTTGCCGGATTATCCTATCTTGGCGAGAAGCTGCAGACGCAGAACAATTATTCCTACAAAGAACTGGAACAGGATCTGGAGAATCATCAGGTGTCGGAAGCAGTGATTCATCAGAATCAGCAGACCCCGACGGGACAGCTGATCGTGGTTCTTACCAATGGAAGAAACAAAGACATGTACATCGATGACGTCAAAGAAGTGCGTCAGATGCTGGAGAATGCCAACGTATCCTACCAGATGACGGATGTGCCGAAAGAAAGCAAACTGATCAGTGTAGGTGTTCCGATCGCATCGCTGGGTGTGATGGTGATCCTGCTGTTTATGCTGATGGGAAGAAATGCCGGAAGCAGCGGTGGCGGAAGTAAAATGATGAACTTCGGCAAGAGCCGTGCACAGATGACTACAACATCGGGCAAACGTTTTACCTTCCGTGATGTTGCCGGTCTGCAGGAAGAAAAAGAAGATCTGAAAGAGATCGTCGACTTCCTGAAAAGCCCGGACAAATACAACAAAGTAGGTGCAAGAATCCCGAAAGGCGTGCTTCTGGTAGGCCCTCCGGGTACCGGTAAGACGCTGATGGCAAAAGCAGTTGCCGGGGAAGCGGGTGTTCCGTTCTTTTCCATCTCCGGATCTGATTTTGTGGAAATGTTCGTAGGCGTGGGTGCATCCCGTGTCCGCGATCTTTTTGAAGAGGGAAAACGCCACAGTCCATGTATCATTTTCATCGACGAGATCGATGCCGTGGCAAGACGAAGAGGAACCGGTATGGGCGGCGGTCATGACGAGAGAGAACAGACGCTGAACCAGTTACTGGTAGAGATGGATGGTTTCGGTGTCAATGAGGGAATCATCGTGATGGCAGCAACGAACCGTGTGGATATCCTGGATCCTGCGATCCTGCGTCCGGGACGATTTGACCGTACGATTGCGGTAGGTGCACCGGATGTGCGCGGAAGAGAGGAGATCCTGAAAGTTCATGCCAAGGGGAAACCGCTCGGTGACGATGTGGATCTGGCACAGATCGCTCAGACCACTGCCGGATTTACCGGAGCAGAACTGGAAAATCTGCTGAATGAGGCGGCTATTCTGGCAGCAAAAGAGGATCGCCAGTTCCTGTGCCAGAAAGATATCCAGAAAGCATTTATCAAAGTCGGTATCGGAACCGAAAAACACAGCCGTGTGATCTCGGAAAAAGAGAAGAAGATCACGGCATATCACGAAGCCGGTCATGCGATCCTGTTCCATGTACTGGAAAAGATGGATCCTGTCTATACGATCTCAATCATCCCGACAGGAGCAGGGGCAGCAGGTTATACGATGCCGCTTCCGAACCGGGATGAGATGTTTAATACCAGAGGAAAGATGCTGGAAAATATCCAGGTATGCCTGGGCGGACGAATCGCCGAGGAACTGATCTTTGATGATATCACCACCGGTGCATCGGAAGATATCCGCCGTGCCACAAGCATCGCCAAAGCGATGGTGACAAAATATGGCATGTCTGCGAATATGGGTATGGTGACCTACGGTGATGATCAGGACGAAGTCTTCATCGGCAGAGATCTGGCGCACAGCCGTGGCTTCAGCGAGACGACAGCGGCAGCGATCGACCGGGAAGTGAAAGAAATTATTGATGACTGCTATGTAAAAGCGAAAGCAAGTATCCAGGAACACAGCTATGTGTTGGAACACTGTGCACAGCTTCTTCTGGAAAAAGAAAAAATCGGAAGAGCAGAATTCGAAGAATTATTCGAAGAGGAAAAAAATACAGCCGCTTCCGGGGAAATTGTACAAAATTCCGAAGATGAAAAATAAGAGCTTTTTTATCCGCAAAAAAATGAATAAAAAACCACACAAAAAAAATCCATGTTTGTGCACACTTTTCGGGGGCTGCATGCTATTATAATAACTGTAAAAACCCCCCAATACATTATATAGTTTTTGCTACACCCCATAAGAGAAATACCTTCTCCAAAAAAGGCAGCTTCGGCTGTCTTTTTTTCTTGCACTGCATATCAATAATTGGTCCAGTGGACCAATTTTGATGCTCTGATATAAATATCAGGAAAATCGTGGTTTGCAGGACAAAAATAACATTTGCAATTCAAGGAATTCTATACTAAAATGGGAAAGTATTTGTTGATGCGGCACACAGACATGGATTCGGGCAGGAATCATTTGCTGTGATCTGCGTAGTTCAGAAGATGAAGGAGTTTTACGATATATGAAAGCGATTTTGCAGGGATTTTATCAGAAAGAACATTTCTGGCTGAGACTTGGCGTAGTGCTGCTGGCGGTATTCGGAATGGGATTTGCGTTGTCGCTGTTACTGCTGGTGGATATGGGAACAGATCCCTGCAGTATGATGAGCAAGGCGATTTCCACACAGATCGGTATGAGTTTCGGAAACTGGCAGGCAATGATGAATACGGTACTTCTTGTACTGGTAGTGATCTTCGGAGGAAGAAATCTTGGATTTGGAACACTGATGAATATGTTTCTTGTCGGATATTTTGTGGATTTTTTCACCTGGATCTGGAATCGGGTGCTGCCAGCAGACTTTTTTACGACTCTGCCGGTTCGGATCGCGGTACTGATTCCATCGGTGGCACTGTTTATTCTGACAGCAGCTTTATATATGGATGTGGATATGGGCACGGCACCGTACGATGCGATTCCGATCATTATCTCCGGGCATTTGCCGAAAGTACCGTTCAAAGCGGTGCGAATCACGTTTGATTTTGTGGCGACTGTGATCGGATTTTCTTTCGGCGGAAAGATCGGAGCGATGACTGTCATTATGATCGTAGCGCTCGGACCGGTGATCCAGTGGCTTGGAGAGATCATGAAAGAACATTTTCCTGCGTTGACAGGAGAAGCCTGAGAACAGAAGATACAACCCGGACATTTGGCGGAAAATCCAAGGTCCAGGTTGTATTTTTTTTTGCAGTAGGATAAAATAAAATATAAGCGACTGCGAGAAGGGAAGGGAAAACATGGAAGATTTGAATAATGTACTTCGCGTACAGGAATATATCAATAAAATGCGTCCGGTATTTAACAAACGGGCATTATACAGCGACGAGACAGCACAGTACAGAACTCCGATGGAGCCGGAAGCGGGAGATGTTGTGACGGTTCGATTCCGGACGATGAAAAACAATGTGGATGCCGTTTATTTTATCAGCGGCGCGATCCGAAAAGAGATGAAAGTGGCGGAGAGTCGGGAAGGATTTGATTATTATGCGATCGAGATCCCGGTAGGAAACGATCCGATCCACTATTATTTTGAGATTCAGGCAGGCAAGATTGTCTGTTATTATAATGAACTGGGTGTGACCAGACAGTTACAGGAACAGTATTCGTTTGGTATCGTTCCTGGATTCCACACACCGGACTGGGCAAAGGGTGCGGTGATGTATCAGATCTTTGTGGATCGTTTTTATAATGGCGATTCTTCAAATGATGTGCTGACAAATGAGTATTTTTATATTTCCAGCCACAGCAGACGGATCGAGGACTGGAGCAAGATTCCGGACAATATGGATGTCAACAATTTCTACGGCGGCGATCTGCAGGGTGTCATGGATAAACTGGACTATCTGCAGGATCTCGGCGTGGAAGTCATCTACCTGAACCCGATCTTCGTCTCACCGTCGAACCACAAGTACGATATTCAGGATTATGACTATGTGGATCCGCATTTTGGAAAAATTGTTCATGATGAGGGAAATCTGCTGGCGGACTGGGACAAAGACAATACCCATGCCAAACGGTATATTGACCGTGTGACCAACAAAGAAAATCTGGAAGCCAGCAATCAGCTGTTTATCGAGCTGGTGGAGGAGATCCACAAGAGAGGCATGAAAGTGATCCTGGACGGTGTATTTAACCACTGCGGATCCTTTAACAAATGGCTGGACAGGGAACGGATCTATGAGAATCAGCCGGGATATGAAAAGGGTGCGTTTATCAGCAGTGACAGTCCGTATCATCACTTTTTCAAGTTCCATAACGAACACTGCTGGCCTTACAATGAATTCTATGACGGCTGGTGGGGGCATAATACGCTTCCAAAGCTGAATTTTGAGGACTCCGAGGAATTACAGAAGGATATTCTGCGTATCGCGAAAAAATGGGTTTCTGCGCCGTTTAACGTAGATGGATGGCGTCTCGATGTGGCAGCAGACCTGGGATACAGTGCCGAATACAATCATGAGTTCTGGAGAAAGTTCCGTAAGGTGGTAAAAGAAGCCAATCCGGAGGCAATCATCATTGCCGAACATTATGGAGATGTGAGCCCGTGGCTGCAGGGCGATCAGTGGGATACCGTTATGAACTACGATGCGTTTATGGAGCCGGTTTCCTGGTTTCTGACCGGTCTTGAGAAGCACAGCGATCAGTACCGGCAAGAACTGAAAGGAAATGCAGAGAGCTTCCGTGATTCCATGCGTTACAACGGCTCCCGGTTCTATGCACCGTCTCTTCTGACGGCAATGAACGAGCTGGATAACCATGATCACTCCAGATTCCTTACGAGAACTAACAGCCGGGTAGGACGTATCAACACAGTGGGTGCGAGAGCGGCAGAAGAAGGAATCAACAAAGCGATTTTAAGAGAAGCCGTTGCCATTCAGATGACCTGGCCGGGTGCACCTACAGTTTATTATGGCGATGAGGCCGGTGTCTGTGGATTCACCGATCCGGATAACCGGAGAACGTATCCGTGGGGACATGAAGACCAGTATCTGCTACAGTTCTACCGGGATGCGATCCGGATGCACAGAGAACTTCCGGTGTTAAAATATGGATCTCTGAAAATGCTTAAAGAAGATTATAATCTGATTTCTTTTGGCCGATTCAATGAGAACGAACAGGTAGTTGTTGTCATCAATAACAACAACGAAAACAAGAAAGTAGAAATCCCAGTATGGGAAACCGGTATCAGCAGAACCATCGACACCACCATGACACGGATTCTTGACAGCAATGCTATCGCCTACGACATGGAACAGAAAGAATACCAGGTAGTGGCAGGTTATCTGGAACTGGAGATGTCCCCACTGGAAGCCATTATCCTGTGCAGGGGATGTGAACTTCCACAGAAGAAAGAGGAAGAAGCTGCTGAGAAAGAGGGAGATGCATCCACAGTTTCCAATAACTAAAAATATCTTGCAAATCAGTTAGAAAAGACTTGCAATTTAAAAAAGATTGCGCTATAATTCTATCTTGTCAGAGCGTGTGAATGCTTTGACAAGATATGGATGGATTCCCGAGTGGCCAAAGGGGACAGACTGTAAATCTGCTGCAAATTGCTTCGGTGGTTCGAATCCACCTCCATCCATTAGGATAAAGGTAGTTCAGAGTTGAAATTGCTGAAATGATAGCAAAAAGGCTCGAATCCACCTCCATCCATCGGATAAAGGTAGTAACGAATCGAAACTGTCTGAAATGATAGCAAAAAGGTTCGAATCCACCTCCATCCATTAGTACGTATGAAAGCTAGCTAGCTGGGACAGTGCTTGCATGTATGCCCACGATGGAAGCCGTATTCATATGTATACGCCGCAGTGGCGGAACTGGCAGACGCCCGGGACTTAAAATCCCGTGGGTAGTGATACCCGTACCGGTTCGATTCCGGTCTGCGGCAGTAGTCGAAGAGAAGAGAAACGTTGAAGATACAGCGTTTCTCTTTTTTGATTTACAGGAAATTGCTTTTCTGCAAATTAAAAATACTCTGCCAAAAGCTTGAAAAGGAAATGACAAAGTGCTATTGTCGATATTGAGGCAGGGATCAGATGGGTATGCAGCAAATGGTTGATGGGAGCATATATGGGAAGTTTAAGTGTAATACCTTTCATAGGAATTTTGGGAATATTGTTTATAGTATTTAATATATTTCTTTTTGTGCTGGTAGTACTGACGATTATATTTGGTGTTATAAGATTTAAGAAGAAAAAGTTTAAAAAGATATTTCTTGTATTATTAGTGATAACTGTTTTAGCAGGAATAAAGGATTATCAAATAGTAAATGAATTTGTGAATTATGATGAGATTAAGCATCAGAATCTGATAAAAGAAGAAGGAAAAGAGTTAGTTGCTATCAGAGATAATGATTATAATAAAGTGGAACAATATTTAAAAAGCGGGTGGGATCCGAATGAAAATACAAAGTCGGTGTATTATTCTATAAAGTATAATACCGAAAGTAACAAGAAAAAAGATGAGTGGAAAATATTAGAATTACTGTTAAAACATGGAGCAAACCCGGATGTCCAGATTTTTGAAAATCCAACAGGAGTAAATACACCATTAACCTATACAACAGAATGCGGTTATTATGGAGCAACCAAACTTCTGCTGGAATATGGTGCAGATTGTAATTTTCAAGAAGATTATATGAAGCAGAATGGTTTACTTGCGCTTAGATTTTACGAAAATGATGCAGCTGCCAAAACGTTGCAGTTATTGCTTGATTATGGAACAGATTTGGATATAAAACAAAGTGATAATAAGTCAGGGCGAGAAGAATTAAAAAATTTTCAGAAAAATTATATGAATGTAAAAGATAAAGTGCCAAATTATGATGAGATAGTGGAGATTATTGACAGACTTGAAATCTAAAATCGGGAGCAACGAATTTGTTGCTCCCGATTTTAGGTAACAAAAAAGCACGAGACGGGATTCGAACCCGCGACCCTCGCCTTGGCAAGGCGATACTCCACCACTGAGCCACTCGTGCATAAATAACTGATATTCAGTTAAAAGCGGGTGATGGGAATCGAACCCACGTATCCAGCTTGGAAGGCTGGTGTTCTACCATTGAACTACACCCGCAAGTGTTTGTCGCTGACAACATAATGTATTATATATTAGTCAGTCGAGATTGTCAAGAACTTTTTAAAACTTTTTTGAAAAAGTTTTAAGTTCTTTCTATCGGATCAACCGATAATGCCCAGAACCGGAATCGAACCAGTGACACGAGGATTTTCAGTCCTCTGCTCTACCAACTGAGCTATCTGGGCAAGCTCGATATATATATTAGCATACTTTTTTTGAAAGCGCAAGATATAAAATTCGGATTTTGTAAAAAAATACAGGGACAGAGACATAAAATTCATATATTTGCAAACCGGAAACGGCGAGTGGCTATTGAGATAACCGGAGAGATACAGTATAATAAGAGCCATTCGGAGGTTACAATGCAATGGCAGAAAGAAAACATATCTTGTTGGCAGCAATCAATGCAAAATATATCCATTCCAATCTGGCGGTATACAGCTTAAAGGCGTATGCGGAAAAATATCAGGACCGGATCGGTCTGGCGGAATATACGATCAATCAGAATCTGGATGATATTTTAAAGGGAATCTATCGTGATCATCCGGAGGTTTTGTGCATTTCCTGTTATATCTGGAATATTTCCTATGTGAAGAATCTGATCCGGGAAGTGCATAAAGTGCTTCCCGACACTGCGATCTGGCTGGGAGGACCGGAAGTGTCCTATGATGCGCGGAAGGTGCTGGAGGAGCACCCGGAAGTGACAGGTGTGATGAAAGGCGAAGGAGAAGTGACGTTCCTGGAACTGGCTGGATTTTATCTGGAAGGCATCTCAGAACTGGCGAAGATTGATGGAATTACCTACAGGGACGGGGATCAGATTCAGGAAAATCCGTGGAGAGGAATCACGGATCTGAGTACGATTCCGTTTGTCTACAAAGATCTGAAAAAATTTGAAAACCGCATCATTTATTATGAGTCGAGCAGAGGGTGTCCGTTCTCCTGCAGCTACTGTCTTTCCTCAATCGACAAGAAACTGCGGTTCCGTGATCTGGAACTGGTAAAAGAGGAATTACAGTTTTTCCTGGATCATAATGTGCCGCAGGTGAAATTCGTGGATCGAACCTTTAACTGCAAGCACGATCATGCGATGGCAATCTGGAAGTATCTGATCGCTCACGATAACGGAATTACGAATTTTCACTTTGAGGTGGCAGCGGATCTGTTAAATGAGGAAGAGATTGCACTGATCCGCACAATGCGTCCGGGAATGATCCAGCTGGAGATCGGTGTGCAGTCGACGAATCCGGATACGATCCGGGAGATCCACAGGAAAATGGATTTTGCCCAGGTATCCGAAGTGGTGACACGGGTGCAGGAAGGGCATAACGTACACCAGCATCTGGATCTGATCGCGGGACTTCCCTATGAAGATTATACTTCCTTTGCAAAATCCTTCTGCGATGTCTACCGTCTGCGGCCGCAGCAGTTGCAGCTGGGATTTCTGAAAATGTTAAAGGGATCCTTTATGTATCAGGCGGCACCGGAGTACGGTTGTGTCTGCCAGAGCCGGGAGCCTTACGAGGTGCTGTATACCAAATGGCTGCCATATGAGGACGTTCTGCGGCTGAAACTGGTGGAAGAGATGGTGGAAGTCTATTATAATAGTAATCAGTTCGGGAAAACCCTGCTTGCGATAGAAAAATTATTTGACAATCCATTTGCGCTGTATGAAGCGCTGGGGGTATTTTATGACAAAAAAGGGTATATGAACATTTCACATACCAGAATCCGCCGATACGAGATTTTGCAGGAATTCCTGCAGGAATATGTAGCGGAAGAGCAGATGGAATATTACCGCCAGCTGATGATTTATGATCTATACGCAAGAGAAAATATGAAGACCCGGCCGGCATGGGCGAAGGATCTGAAAGCGTATAAGAGAGAGATCCGGCAATTTTATCTGAAGGAAGAAGAGACACATGCGTATCTGCCGGAATATGCAGGATACGATGAAAAACAGCTGGCGCGTATGACGCATCTGGAACGGATGGACTATGATCCGGATACCGGTGCGAGGGAAGCGTGCTGGATCCTGTTTGATTACCGGAGCAGGGATGTACTGACGTACGATGCGAAAACGGTAAAATTACCGGTAGTTGACATAATGTAAGAGAAAGGAAAAGAAAACACGATGGAAAAAACAGCATGTCCGTCCAGCTATGTGGTTGTAGATCTGGAGACCACGGGGCTGTATCCGTCTCAGGATCGGATCCTGGAGATCGGAGCAGTCAAGGTTCTGGACGGAGAGGTGACCGATACGTTTTGTATGTTTGCAGATCCGCAGATGAAGATTCCGGAGCGGATCCGGGAACTGACGGGAATTACACAGGAAATGGTGGAAGGACAGCCGACACCGGCAGAAGCAGTGCGGGCATTTCTGGATTTCTGCGGGGAACAGGATCTGATGGGGCATAATCTGATCTTTGATTACAGCTTTCTGAAACATCAGGCGGCGGATCAGAAAATCCCGTTTGAGAAAAACGGGATCGATACGCTGAAGATCGCAAGAATCCTGCTTCCGGATCTGGAGAGCAGGAGTCTGACGAATCTTTGCGGCTATTTTCAGATTGATCGGGCGCACGCCCACCGTGCATATCACGATGCACTGGCAACGCATGAATTGTATCAGCATCTGGTGCGGATCGCTGAAGAAGGACAGGAGCGGATCTTTCAGCCGAAACAGTTACAGTATAAAGTAAAACGGCGTGGTCCGATCACTCCGGCACAAAAAGCATACTTGAATGATCTGGTGAAATATCATAAAATAGAATTGGATGTGTCTATTGACAGCCTCACCAAAAATGAGGCATCCAGGAAAATCGATACGATTATTGCCCGGTACGGGCGCATGAAGAGGTGAATGAAAAATGAATATGTGGAAGAAAAACGGAAGACAGATCGTAGCGGGAATTATTGCAGTCATACTGGTACTTGCAATGGTGGTTCCGATGATTCTGGAAGTAATGTTATAAGGGATTGACATACAGATGAAGAAGAAAATAATGGCGGCCCTGCTGGCGGGAGTAATGATGTTACAGCAGCCGGTCAGCGGATGGTGCGCGCAGAATACAGACAGCGCCCAGCAGTCGGAAACCGATGAAGTAACCCTTGACACCGGTACATCCAACAATGCTGTCACCGGAGAACGGACGATTCTGGATCATATTTATCTGGAAAGTGTGGATCTGTCCGGCATGACGAAAGAAGAAGCACAGGAAGCGGTGCAGTCCCGTGTAGACGAGATTACCGGATACCAGATCATTCTTCACATGGATGATATGTCCAACGGAGTGACAGCAAAAGAACTGGGTGTTACCGGGGATAATGACGGTACGATCCGGCAGGCGATGGATGTGGGACAGGTTGGTAATGTGATCCGACGCTATAAAGTAAAGAAAGCTCTGGAAAAAGAAGACCTTCAGCTGGATATTTCCTGGCAGGTGGACAGTGACAGCATGCGGACAGCACTGGAACAATATTGTGTGCCGATGAACCGGGAAGTAGTGGATTACAGCCTGACAAGAGAGAATGATCAGTTTCAGATCACGAACGGTGTCCGTGGGGTTTCTCTGAATGAGGATGCCTCTGTGGATAAATTAACGGATTATCTGGAACATGTGTGGAGAGATGGTCCGGGGAACCTGGATCTCGATGTGGAGATTACCGAGCCGAAAGGTTCTCAGGAAGAACTGGAAAAGGTAAAAGATATCCTGGGACAGGGAAGTACGGATTATTCTGCCAGCAGTGCTGCGAGGGCGACAAATGTAAAAAACGGAACCTCCAAACTGAATGGCAAAGTTATTTATCCGGGTGATGAGATTTCCGTCTGTGATAATATGGTACCATTTACCGAAGAAAACGGGTATGAACCGGCAGCCTCTTATGCCAATGGTACGGTGGTGGAATCATTTGGCGGAGGTATCTGCCAGGTATCTACAACGCTGTATCAGGCGGTTTTGCAGGCAGAACTTGAAGTGACGGAACGCCACAATCATTCAATGATCGTAAAATACGTGGAACCATCCATGGATGCGGCGATCGCGGAAGGAGCGAAGGATTTTCGGTTTGTGAATAATACGGAAGCGCCGATCTATATTGAAGGTTATGTTTCCGGTGGAAAGATCTATTTTAATCTATATGGACAGGAATATCGATCTGCGGACAGAACCGTTACCTATGAAAGCGAAACGCTGGAAACGATCAATCCGACAACAGAGCTGACAGCAGACTCGGAAAAAGCATTTGGCAGTATCACACAGACACAAAGTGCCCATACAGGTTACAAAGCACGCCTGTGGAAAATTGTCACGGAAAACGGGCAGCAGGTCAGCAAAGAAGAAGTAAATAACAGTTATTATCAGATGACACCGAATAAATACAAAGTCGGTGTAAAAACCAGCAGTACAGAGGCGTCCAGTGCCATGTATACGGCAATAGCAAACAATGATCTGAATCAGGTCTATGTGGTGCTGAAGCGGTATGGCGGCTGACAGATGTAGAGGAGAAAAACATGAAGATAGGTAAACTGCCGGAACCGGTATTGATCCGTTCGGTATTAAAACAGGTAAAACACAGAAGAGAGGAAGTCCTGGTTGGTCCGGCGGTCGGACAGGACTGCGCTGCCCTTGAGGTGGGCGAGGATGAAGTTTTGGTGATGTCCACAGATCCGATCACGGGAACCGCAAAAGATCTGGGGCATCACAGCATCCACATCACGGCAAATGATCTGGCTGCAGCCGGTGCAGATCCGGTGGGTGTGATGCTGACCGTAATGATTCCGGATACCGTCGAAGAGCCGGAGATCCGGAAAATGATGCAGGATGCGGAAGAAACCTGCGAAAAACTGCATATGGAAATCCTCGGCGGACATACCGAGATCACAAACGTGGTAAATCAGCCACTGATCTCTGTGACCGGTGTTGGCAAAATGAAGAAAGAAAATCTGCGCACGGTATCCCAGATCCGCCCGGATCAGGATATCATCGTGACGAAATGGATCGGTCTCGAGGCAACGACGATTCTCGCGAAAGAAAAAGAAGAAGAACTCAAAAAAAGATTTCCGGCAGTTCTGGTCGATACGGCAAAAGATTTCGACCAGTATCTGTCGGTGGTACCGGAGTCACGGATCGCAGTGAAACATGGTGTATCTTCTATGCATGATATAACAGAGGGCGGCGTCTTCGGTGCGTTCTGGGAGATGGCGAGCGGAGCCGGTGTCGGTCTGGAAGTGGATCTGAAGAAAATCCCGATCCGTCAGGAAACCGTGGAAATCTGTAATTATTTCGGTGTCAATCCTTACCAGATCATGTCCAGCGGTTCCATGATGATCGCGGCGGACGATGGTCACGAACTGGTGAGAAAACTGGAACAGGCAGGTATCCATGCCGTTGTGGTAGGCCGTACCAACAGCGGTAACGACCGGATCCTGCGAAACGGTGAGGATGTCCGTTATCTGGATAAACCGCAGCCGGATGAGTTATACAAAGTAATGGGGTAAGAGAAAATGGCAAAGTTAAATATTGTTCTTTATGAGCCGGAGATCCCGTCAAATACAGGAAATATCGGACGAACCTGTGTGGCAACAGGAACGAGACTGCATCTGATCGAGCCGCTGGGCTTCCGGTTAAATGAAAAATCAATCAAACGTGCAGGAATGGACTACTGGGATGATCTGGATGTCACCCGGTATATCGATTATCAGGATTTCCTGGAGAAGAATCCGGGAGCGAAGATCTATATGGCATCGACAAAAGCACCGCAGACCTATACGGAAGTGCAGTATGAGGAAGATGCCTACATTATGTTCGGAAAAGAAAGCGGCGGGATCCCGGAAGAAATCTTACTGGAAAATCAGGAGACGGCGATCCGTATTCCGATGATGAACGATATCCGTTCGCTGAATCTGAGCAATTCCGTGGCAATCGTGCTCTACGAGGCACTGCGGCAGCACAATTTTGATCATATGCAGTTGGGCGGTCATCTGACCAAGTATGAGTGGAAATAAAAAAATAATCAAAGAAAAAGTAAAGCAAGGGAATCAGCCGGTTCCCTTGCTTTTTTCTAATGTAAAGATAAATTCGGTACCGACTCCCTCGGTACTGATGACATTGATATTCTGATTGTGTGCGGCAATGATCTCGCGGACGATCGAAAGTCCGAGACCGGTACCTTTGCGGTCCTTGCCGCGGGAAGAATCGATCTTGTAGAAGCGATCCCAGATCTTGTGCTGTTTTTCTTTTGGAATCCCCACACCGGAATCTTTCACAGATACAAAAACCGTACCGTGCCGTTCGGAGGTTTCCGCTTTGATGATCGAGTTATCGGAACTGAACTTGATTGCATTGTCGATCAGGTTATACAAAACCTGCTGGATCTGTTCCATATCGGCATGTACCATCAAAGTTTCCGATTCGAGATGCAGTTCGATCGTGATCATTTTCTTGCGGCAGATCGCCTCGAAAGTGGCTACCGTATTTTTGATCGTGCGGTTGATATCGAAGTCTTTCATATGCAGAGGCCGTCCTTTGGAATCGAGTTTATCCAGCGTCAGAAGGCTCTGCGTCAGCTTTTCCAGGCGTTCGGTCTCATCAACGACGATTTTCAGGTAACGATCCTGCATCTCCGGCGGGATCGTTCCGTCCATGATCGCTTCTACAAATCCCTTGATCGAGGTCAGCGGGGAGCGGAAATCATGCGAGACATTTGCAACAAACTTATGCTGATATTCTCCCGATTTGCTTAGCTCTCCGGACATATAGTTCAGGGTATCGGCGAGATAGCCCATCTCGTCATTGGTGGTGACGGGGATGTTATAGTCCAGATTTCCGGCGGCGTACTCATTGGCTCCGGCGGTGATCTTTTTCAGCGGCTGGTAGACGGAATGAGAAAAGAGTGCCAGGATCAGAAGAGAACAGAGCAGCAGGATCGCAAACACGATATAAACCGGACCGAGAACCGATTCTTTCTGATCAATGATCACGGTCATGGGAAGGTGGATCGACACATACCCTTTGGTGGACAGATTTTTAGTGATCGGAACCAGGGTACTGACCATGTCTTCCTTAAAATACCCGTGAAAAGTGCCTGTGATATAACTGTCTGACCCCATGATCGCCGGATCAAAGTTTTTGATCGCTTTTTGTGCCTCGGAACTGTAAGCTTTGCTCGTATCGATCAACGGCTGCCCGGACGGATTCAGGATGAGAATCCGGGAATCCTGAAAGGCAGAGAGCGTTTTTAACTGATTATAGGCAGCTTCCACATCTTCACTGTCGGAATAATCGGTATTTGCCTGATAGGAGGCGAGAGAGATCGCTTCTTTATACAGGGCGGCGCCGGTATCTTCCAGGATGTGATTCTGGATCAGAGAAGATCCCAGTGTGGCGATCAGAACCGTTCCGAGAACGCCCAGAAGAATATACGCCATGATAAATTTGGAATACAGTGTTCGTTTCATCAGGATTTAACCTCGAATTTGTAACCGATGCCCCAGACGGTACTGATGGACCATGACGGATGATCTTTGATCTTCTCGCGCAGTCGTTTGATATGTACGTCCACGGTACGGGTATCGCCGATGTACTCATATCCCCAGATATGGTCTAACAGCTGTTCCCTGGTAAATACCTGGTTGGGTGAGGAAGCAAGAAAATACAAAAGTTCCAGTTCCTTTGGCGGCATATCGATCGTCACACCCTGATAGACAACGGAATAGTTGGTCAGATTGATGATCAGATCCGGGTATTCCACGTATTTTCCTGCCGGTACTGCCGGAGCAGAAGGGGCAGGCTGGAAACGGCGGAGAACCGCTTTGACGCGGGCAACCAGTTCCTTGGAATCAAATGGTTTGATCATATAGTCATCCGCGCCGAGTTCCAGTCCGAGTACCTTGTCAAAGACTTCTCCTTTGGCGGAGAGCATGATGATCGGTACATTGGATTTGTGGCGGATCTCCCGGCAGACCTGATAGCCGTCCATACCGGGAAGCATCAGATCCAGGAGGATCAGGTTTGGCTGAAAGGAAGGAAACACACTTAAAGCTTCCTCACCGTCGTTTACAATCTTACATTCAAAACATTCTTTGGTAAGATAAAGAGATATCAGTTCGGCGATGTTGTTGTCATCGTCTACAATCATTATTTTCTGTTTGGATACCATAAAAAACTCCTTGTCGTACTATAGCGACTTATTTTTATTTCTTAAAGTTAACAATCGTAACACCGGCATCGCCCTCGCCAAATTCAGCGAGATGGAAAGAAGAGACGTATTTTACCCGGCGTAGATAGTTATGGATGCCTTTTCTGAGGGCACCGGTACCTTTTCCGTGAACGACACGGACACTTGGAATATGTGCCAGATATGCATCATCCAGATATTTATCCAGTTCCGCGATGGCTTCGTCGACGGTGCGGCCAAGCAGGTTGATTTCAATGCCGACAGAGGAAGATTTGGACATCTTGATCTTACCGGCGCTGGTGCGCTGCATATTCGGTGCGGAGATCACGGTTTCTTCCTGTAACAGTACCAGATCGGAGATATGGATCTTGGATCGCATAATACCCATCTGTACCAGAAGATACCCTTTCGCATCCGGGAGGGTGCTTACGGTTCCCTTGAGGTTCAGGCTCAGCACTTTTACGCCGTCGCCCAGATGCAGATCGGAAGGTTTCAGATTGCCTGTGACCTTCTTTTCTTTCTTGGACATATTGCTTTCGACCTTGTTCATCTTCTTACGGAGATTCTGTCGTTTATTTTCCATTTCTTTGATGGAAATATTGGCTTTTCCGAATTTGTTAAAGTCTTTGATCGTCTGATCCGCGTATTCTTTCGCATCACGCAGGATCGCGTGCGCCTGCTCATTGGCTTCGCGGAGGATCCGGTCACGCTGCTGGTTCAGCTTTTCCTGCTTGGTCTCCAGTTGTTTTTTCAGATCTTCTACTTCGGACTTGTAGCGGGCGATTTCCATGCGTTCTTTTTCAATAGTGATACGGTTTTCTTCGAGGGTGGAGATCACATCCTCGAAGGATTCGTCTTCCTGGCTGATCTGCTGTTTCGCATCGTCGATAATATACGACGGCAGCCCCAGCTTGCTGGAAATGGCAAATGCATTACTCTTACCCGGAACACCGATCAGTAAACGGTAGGTAGGACGAAGCGTCTCCACGTCAAATTCACAGGAAGCATTTTCCACACCCGGAGTAGAGAGGGCATAGACTTTTAACTCGCTGTAATGGGTGGTTGCCATGGCGCGGATGCCCTGCTTTTGCAGATAGTTTAGGATCGAGATTGCCAGTGCGGCACCTTCCGTCGGGTCGGTACCTGCTCCCAGCTCATCGAAGAGAACGAGGGATTTCGGATCAGCCTTTTCGATAAAGGAAACCACGTTGGTCATATGGGAGGAGAAGGTACTGAGCGACTGCTCGATACTCTGCTCGTCTCCGATATCCGCATAGACTTCCTCAAAAACAGACAGTTCGGAACGGTCAAGTGCAGGAATGTGAAGACCTGCCTGTCCCATCAGGGTAAGAAGACCGACCGTTTTTAAAGAAACGGTCTTACCACCGGTATTCGGACCAGTGACGATCAGCAGATGAAATTCTTTTCCCAGATGAATATCGATCGGCACGACTTTCTTCTTATCGATCAGCGGATGACGGCCTTTGCGGATATTGATATAGCCTTTGGTATTAAAGATCGGCCGTGTGGCGTTCATATCCATGGCGAGGGCAGCGCGGGCGAAAATAAAGTCCAGTTCTACCAGATTTTCCAGGTTATAGCGAAGGTTTTCGCGTTCCTGGGCAGCCATGTTACTCAAAGAAGCAAGGATGACTTCGATCTCTGCCGCCTCTTTCATTTCGAGATCGCGGATCTCATTGTTCAGTTTTACGATTGCCATCGGTTCGATAAAAAGAGTGGAACCGGTGGAGGACTGGTCATGGATCATACCCGGAACCTGTCCTTTGTATTCGGCTTTGACCGGGATACAGTAACGTCCGTTTCGCATGGTGATCACGGCATCCTGCAGATAGGTTCGGGCGGAACCGTTGACCATACCGGCAAGCTGTGTATGGATGCGTTCGCCGGTCACTTTCATCGAACGACGGATCTGTTTTAAGGCAGCACTTGCGTCATCGGCGATCTCATCTTCGGAGAGGATGCAGCGGCGGATCTCTGCATTTAACAGTGGCAGAGGTTCGAGTGCATCAAAAAGATCGTCCAGAGAATCCCGCTGTGCAGTTTCTTTTTCCCGGCGTCCGTAGGATTTTACCCGGGAGGTGTTGTCCAGAAGGGCACAGATCTGCAGAAGTTCGATGATACCGAGGGTACTTCCGATCTCCAGACGTTTCAGGGAACCGCGGATATCTTTGGCACTGCCGAAGTTGATGTTTCCTTTCTGAAACAGACGGGACAGCGCGTCCTGGGTCTGTTCCTGCTTATATTCAATCTCTCCCAGAGAACAGGAGGGAAGGAGATCTTCGCAGCGGATCTTTCCGAGAGGGGAAGAAGCGTGGGCTGCGAGCATCTCGATGATTTTCGTGTATTCGAGTGTTTTTAAAGCTTTGTTGTTCATAATGTTAAATCCTTTCTATACGCTTTATTTTACCCTATCTGCCAGGGAAAGGAAAGGCAAAAAAGGGAGGCGGAAAAAGTTTTTTCTCTATGTCATAAAATGTTCATATCTATTTGATAAAATATTAAGGAAATTTTCAGGCAGCAGCTGTCTTTTCGATGTGTTCCGAATATGGGAAGAGATATCCGGATACAGGGAAAACGGCGCAGTTACAGTTGGAGTCAGAAACAGGAGACTACGCGTATGGATAAAAAGAAAGATCACAAGCAGGACGAGTACGATTTTTACCGGGAAGTGATGAAAAAGAAGCCTCTGGATAAACGAAAAATCGCGATAAGTATGGCGGGAGTGGCAGCAGGTGCTGTGCTGTTCGGTGTGATTGCGGCTTTTGTATTTGCAAAGGTGGAGCCTTATTTCGAACCGGAAGAAGAGCAGCCGAGAGTGAGTATCGTGGACGGAACCGGGACGGATGAGGACGAAGAAAAAGAACCGCAGCAGGAGATACCGGAAGAGGAAAACGGGGACGATCAGACCGATGAAAGCGACACAACAGCTGCGGATACATCCAAAGAGCCGATGACGCTGCAGGAGTATTCGGACCTGTATCAGCAGATCTCGGAGGCGGCAAGTGAGCCGAAGCGTTCCGTGGTGATCGTACAGGGATTTACCAATGATGTAGACTGGATGAATAATTCTTTTGAGGATGAGAAACAGGCATCCGGCTTTGTTGTGGCAGACACAGGGAAAGAATATTATGTGCTGACGGAATACCGGGTTGTGGATACGGTGGACCGGATCCTTGTGACTTTCTGTGATGGCAATACGGTGGACGGTCATTTCGTCAAACAGGATGCAGCCACAGGACTCGCGGTGATCCAGATTGCGAGAAATGATCTTGGCAAAGAGACCAGGGATGCAATCGCAGTGTGTGAACTGGGAAGCGCATCTTCGGTGAATCAGGGAGATCTGGTACTGGCACTGGGAAGTCCGTCCGGTTATCCGGATTCGGTAGTCTGCGGCCGGGTGACTTCCACAACAAATGTGAAAAGTACGGTGGACAGTGAATATCATCTGCTTACGACGGATATTATGGGAAACAGCGAGGGAAGCGGGGTTCTGGTCAATCTGGACGGAAAGATCGTGGGTGTGATCGCGCAGTCTTTTTCCGGGGAGGCGGATACCGGGGTGGTGACGGCATTATCAATCTCGGATCTGCGGAAACTGATTGAGCAACTGTCAAATAATGAAGATCTGATATACCTCGGTGTCCGGGGACAGGATATCAGCAGCAGTCTCTCACAGAAAACCGGAATTCCTACAGGTATTTATGTAAACTCCGTGGAGGAAGATTCTCCGGCAATGAACGCTGGGATCCAGAACGGAGATGTGATTGTGAAAGTGGGAAATGAAAGTGTCGAGACGCTGTCGAGACTGCGAACACGCCTGGATCAGTCGAAAAAGGATCAGAAGATCAAAGTGACGGCGATGCGAAAAGGTGCGGAAGGATATGTGGAAATAGTGTTTGACGTAACGCTGGATGCGTTATAAACTATAAAAGAATCTGTAAAAAAAGAATAGTGAGATAAAAAATGTGGTATAGGGACGATGGCTTTCTATACCACAAAACTTCTGCGGAGTTTTCACTGACAGAAAATCAGGCAGAAAGACGGAAGGAGATTATATGAAATTTATTCAGGAATTTTTTGAGGGATGCCGGGTGTCCGGAATTTACCTTTGTAAACATAAACAGGCAGCAGTGACAAAAAACGGAAAACCATATGAAAATGTGATTCTGCAGGACAAGACCGGGACAATCGATGCCAAGATCTGGGATCCGAATTCGCTGGGGATTGATGATTTTGAAACACTGGATTATATTGAAATCATGGGAGATGTCACCAATTTTGCAGGTGCACTGCAGCTGAACATCAAGCGTGCAAGAAAAGCCCGTGAGGGAGAGTACGATCCCACCGATTATCTTCCGGTGAGCAAATGTGATATCGACGAGATGTACGGAGAACTGATGGCGATTATCAAAACCATCCAAAATCCATACCTGTCCCGTCTGTTAGAACTGTTTTTTGTGGAGGATGAAGCATTCATCAAACGCTTCCGCTTCAATTCCGCAGCCAAGACAGTACACCACGGTTTTGTGGGCGGACTGCTGGAGCATACGTTAAATGTGACCAAACTCTGCGATTTTTATACGAAAGCCTACTCTGCACTGAACCGCGACCTGCTTCTGACCGCAGCAATCTTTCATGATATCGGAAAGACGAAAGAAATTTCTGCATTTCCGATGAATGATTATACCGATGACGGACAGTTGCTGGGCCATATTATGATTGGAGCGGAGATGCTCCACGATGCGATCCGTGAGATCCCGGATTTCCCGGCAAAAGTGGAGAGTGAGTTAAAGCACTGCATCCTGGCGCACCATGGAGAACTGGAATACGGTTCCCCGAAGAAACCGGCACTGATGGAGGCGGCAGCGCTGAATATGGCAGACAACACGGATGCCAAGATGGAAACATTTACCGAGCTTTTCGACAATGCGAAAGATCCGAACGAATGGCTTGGCTACAACCGGCTGTTTGAATCAAATATCCGTAAAACCAGTATGTAAAGAAAGGGCAGATCCATGGAATACAAAAAGAACGATCTTCTGACTGTAACCATCGAGGATATGGGACATGACGGGGAAGGAATCGGAAAAGTGGACGGTTATACCGTATTTGTAAAAGACACAGTGATCGGCGATAAAGTACAGGCAAAGATCATGAAGGCGAAGAAAAATTACGGTTATGCCAGACTGGTGGAGATCATGGAGCCGTCGAAAGACCGGGTCGAGCCACGCTGTGCGTACGCCCGTCAGTGCGGCGGCTGCCAGATCCAGGCACTTTCTTATGAAAAACAGCTGGCATACAAACAGCAGAAGATCGAAAATAATCTGATCCGGATCGGCGGCTTTCAGAAAGACGAGATTCCGATGCAGCCTATCATCGGCATGGAAGATCCGTACCATTACAGAAACAAAGCGCAGTTTCCGGTGGGATGCGACAAAGAAGGCCAGCTGATCGCCGGATTCTATGCCGGAAGAACCCATTCGATCATCAGCAACCGGAAGTGCTATCTCGGCGTGGAAGTCAACGAACAGATCCTGAATCTGGTGCTGGCGCATATGGAAGCATATGATATCCCGGCATATGACGAGACAACCGGGAAGGGTCTGGTGCGTCATGTACTGATCCGTTATGGATTCCAGTCGAAAGAGATCATGGTCTGTCTTGTCGTCAACGGCAGCCGCATCCCGGGAGCGGAAGATCTGATCGCAAAACTTCGCGAGATTCCGGGAATGACCAGCATTTCCCTGAACATCAACCGGGAAAAGACGAACGTGATTCTGGGAAGAAAAGGGAAACTCTTATGGGGACAGGAATACATCACCGATACGATCGGACCGATCGCCTATCAGATCTCCCCGCAGTCTTTCTACCAGGTCAATCCGGTGCAGACACAGAAACTTTACGAAAAAGCACTGGAATACGCAGGTCTGGAAGGAAATGAGACGGTCTGGGATCTCTACTGCGGAATCGGAACAATTTCCCTCTTCCTCGCCCAGAAAGCAAAACAGGTCTATGGTGTGGAAATTGTCCCGGCTGCCATTGAGGATGCAAAACGAAATGCAACGCTGAATCATATCACCAATGCAGAATTCTTTGTAGGAAAAGCGGAAGAAGTGTTGCCGGAAAAATACGAAAAAGAAGGCATCTATGCGGATGTGATCGTGGTGGATCCGCCGCGGAAAGGATGCGAAGAGAGCGTACTGGCTACGATGGTAAAGATGCAGCCGAAACGGATCGTGTACGTAAGTTGTGACTCTGCGACTCTGGCCCGGGATCTGAAGTATCTGCGTGGGGAAGGGTATGAAGTTAAGAGGGTACAGGGCGTGGACCAGTTTCCTCATACGGTGCATGTGGAGACGGTGTGCCTCTTGAGCAACCGAAATCAGATACCACGGTAAAACTCAGCGTGGATATGGATGATTACTACCGTATTAAAGA
>ERZ506880.127-NODE-127-length-46729-cov-11.356901_pt1 | contig 46729 bp, 46 predicted proteins | sample MGYA00512906_ERZ506880 | MGnify/ENA metagenome assembly ERZ506880
CCTGCGACCTCCTGGTCCCAAACCAGGCGCTCTAGCCAAGCTGAGCCACACCCCGTTTCGTTCCTCGTGTTGAGCTCTCTCGCTCAGCACAAGGAGTATTATAGTGTATAGTTCTCTAAAAGTCAACACCTTTTTTCAAATTTTTTTAATTTTTTTTATTTTCCCGATTTTTCCTTATTTTTCGAGGTATCGGTGTTCGTAATGTGCCTTGCCCTGCTCATCAATTTCCATCACAAGATAGCTCGGCTTACGTCCGGGCTGGCGGGGATAGGAAAGACTGCCCGGGTTTAAAACCGTCAGATCTTCCATCTCTTCCAGATACGGATAGTGGGTGTGTCCGAACATAACCACCTGTACCTGTCTGCTTCTCGCTTCTTCCTCCAGCACACAGGTACTCATCGAGACACCGTACAGATGTCCGTGCGTCACCAGGATCCGATAATTGCCCAGCGTGAACTCTTCTTCTTTTGGCAGATCGCTGAAAAAGTCATTATTTCCTCTCACGAAGTAACAGGGACATTCCACAGCCTCCGGGATATACTCTTCGGAACCTTCCAGATCCCCGCAGTGGATCAGTGCATCGATCGGCAATTCCCGCTGCAGGGCACGCATCAGATTCTCATCGTGTCCGTGCGTGTCGCTGACTACCAAAATCTTCATTCTGCGCTCACACTCTCTTTCAGGATCTCTCGCATCTTTTCCAGTGCTTTTCCGCGGTGGCTGACCGCATTTTTCTGTTCTTCGGGAAGTTCTGCTGTCGTACAGCCGAATTCCGGCACATAAAAGATCGGATCATAGCCAAATCCGTTCTCTCCGCGTTCCTCATATCCGATCCGGCCTTCGATCACTCCCTCGGTGGTTTTCACGGTTCCATCCGGAAATGCGGCTGCGATTGCACAGACAAAGCGGGCGGTTCTTTTTTCATCCGGCACCCCTGCCAGGCGCTCGATCAGGCTGGCATTTTTGATTCGGTAAGAGGTGTCCTCTCCCATATATCTTGCGGAATAGATTCCCGGCTCTTTGTTCAGATAGTCAATTTCCAGACCGGAATCGTCGGCAAGGACCAGTTCTCCGGTCAGTTCCATGATCGCTTTTGCCTTGATGATCGCATTTTCTTCAAATGTTTTTCCATCCTCGACAATATCTGCTTCGATCCCTGCTTCTTTCATCGACAGGATCTCCACCGGAAGATCGGCAAGGATCTCCCGGATCTCCCGCATTTTATTCTGATTGCCCGTGGCAAATATCAAACGTTTCATCGTGTCTCTCCCTCTCTGCGTTTCGGCGGTTTCGGACCAAGGAACTGATAATAATAGGTCCGGATCATGCCATTATAGATTTTCCGGTTCTTATCTGCCTTTCTTCCAATATAGCGCTCCGCATCCTGATAACTGGTGATCAGATACATCGACCAGGCATCCAGTTTTTCATACACTTCACCGATCTGGCGGTACAGCCCCGGAAGCATTTCTTTTTCTTCGAGACGCTCGCCGTATGGCGGATTGGTGATGATAAATCCGTATTTTTTCGGATGACGCAGCTTCGCCACTTCTCTCTGCTGGAAATGGATCAGATGATCCACACCCGCCGCTGCCGCATTTTCTCTCGCATTTTTTACTACTTCCGGATCAATATCGTATCCCTGCAGATCCAGACTTTCTTCCATATGTACCAGATCCTGCGCCTCCTCCAGTGCGTTATACCAGTGTTTGCGCGGAATCAGGTTTGTCCAGTCCTCTGCAAGGAACGAACGGTTCATACCCGGAGCGATATTGCATGCCATCATGGCAGCTTCGATCGGGAACGTTCCGCTTCCGCAGAAAGGATCCACCAGAATCCGGTCTTTCTTCCACGGCGTCAGCATGATCAGTGCTGCTGCCAGTGTCTCGGAGATCGGTGCTTTGGACTGTAATTTTCGGTATCCTCTCTTATGTAGGGATACCCCTGTCGTGTCGATGCCCACAGTCACAATATCTTTCATCAGAGATACACGCACCGGATAGCTGACTCCGTCTTCCTCAAACCGCTCTCTGTGATACTTCTGTTTCATCCGTTCCACCATAGCTTTTTTCATGATGGACTGGATATCGGAAGGACTGAACAGTTTACTCTTGATCGAAGAGGCTTTCTTTACCCAGAACTTTCCGTTTTCCGGAATGTATTCCTCCCATGAGAGGGCTTTTGTGCCCTCAAACAGTTCATCGTAGGTACACGCCTTGAATTCTCCTACTTTTAACAGGATTCTTTCTGCGGTTCGAAGGAACATATTGGCATAAGCCACCGCTTCCTCGTCTCCCCAGAAACTTACCTTTCCGTCTTCCACCTTGCTGATCTCATAACCAAGATCCAGGATTTCTCTTTTTAACACCGCTTCCAGTCCGAAATGGCACGGGGCAATCAGTTCAAATTGTCTCATAAATCGTATTCCTTTATTATTTCTTCCTCAAATGTCTTGATGGTAAATCTGCTGTTTTCCAGGATCGCATACGTCGGCGGATTGCCTTCTTTTGGGATAGATACAGAACCCGGGTTCAGGATTGTGATATCTCCCACTTTCTCTGCGCGGAGCACATGGGTATGTCCATGCATGAAAATGTCTCCCGGTTTCAGTGGCGGCAGGTTGTTTTCGTTGTAGATATGTCCATGGCTCATATAGAAGGTCTTTCCGTCGATCTCCATAAATCCGTAATCTGCCAGCACCGGGAATTCCAGTACCATCTGGTCTACTTCCGCGTCGCAGTTTCCTCTTACATTATAGATGCGGTTCTTTTCTTTGTTCAGCATCTGAATCACTTCTTTGGGCGCGTATTCTTTCGGAAGATCGTTTCGCGGACCGTGATACAGAAGATCTCCAAGCAGGATCAGACGGTCTGCCTTCTCTTTTTCCAGAGCTTCCATCATTTTTCTGCAATAGTAAGCAGATCCGTGGATATCTGAAGCAATCATATATTTCATTGGCTTTTCTCCTTTGTCAGAGGGCGGAATTGCCACCCTCTGTTTCTTTTGCATTGCATATCAATAGGTTTACATTATTTTTTATTCTACTATGATTGTCCGAAAAACTCAAGATTTCTTCCTTTATATTCTGTAATTCCGCCCGCCACGGAAACGGCGCGGTAGCCCTGGCGGATCATCTCCCGGGCTGCTGCCATGCTGGTGGCTCCCCGTTCACAGTACACCACAATCTCTTTTCCCCGCGGCAGTTTCCAGATCTGTCCCGGCTCATACGGAATATTCACGGCATGTCGGATATGGGATCTTCGGTATTCTTCCCCGGAACGCACGTCGACGATCCAGATTCCCGGATAGCGGTCTACATACTGATCCAGCTTTCGTGGAGAGATCAGAGGTATATCCACAAGAAAACTCCTTTTTTCTTATCTTATGCACTCCTTCGCCCCGCCGCACATCCGCAGCCTGCTTTTATGTATCAGTCTGTTCCGGTGGCAAATCCCGGAACAGACCATTGTGTTTACTGTCTGTTTTTATCGCTGTAACGGTTGGTACTGTTTCTGTCATAGCCGTCAGAGCCATAACGGTTTTCTTTTTTCTGTGTTTTGACATCCTCATTTGTCTCGTCTGTCATGCCGTATTTGTTGGTTTCTTTGTTCTCTTCGCTGTACTTGTTATAGTTTTTAGACATGTGTATTTCCTCCTGCTCATCCTTGTTTTGTAAATGTTCCGATGAACCATCGGTTTCATTTACAGGGTTAGTATGTCAAAAATAGAGGACTTTATTCATTTCTTTGTTGCATTTTCAAATGATCTGTATTATAATCAAACCTGTAAAAAGAATTTACCCTTCAAAAATTTTTTTTACAATTAATAACCCCTTATTAATTATTTATACTCCCCTCGAAAGGCCAGTAGCTCCCCTACTGGTCTTTCTCTTTGTCTGAAACCATGTATTTCTGGGATACGTCCCCACTTTTCCGTTTTTTAATTTTTCGGTATTTTCTTTGTTTTCTGTATTTACTATCCACTTTTTTATGATTTTCCGACGGGTTTTTCCACCTTTTGCGTCCATTCCTCCACATTTTTCCTTTTCTATAGCAAAAAAGCAGAAGATGCGTTTTCTTCACACATCTTCTGCTTTTTTCTTATTTTTGTTTAAAATACGCCACAACCAGCAAGATCACCATTGCCGGAATCAGTACCGGGAGCAGGTGGATAAGTACCGTACCTGCCGCCCACAGGATCATTGCCACGATGACAACGAAAATAATAGCAGCCAGCAGACAGCCTCCTCTGGTCTTTATCTCCATTCGATGCAGTTCTTTCTGTGCATCGTCGGCCTCCTGTCCGCCCTGTTCATCATAAATGTTTGTCTCCGGACGGCTGTACCCTTCCTGGGTCTCCTGTACATCCATCAGTGTCTTTGCGATCAGAAGCGGATCGCCGAGTTCTGCCAGTACCTCTTCCTCTGATCTGCCGTTTCGCATCTGTTCCTGAATATAGTTCTCATAGTAATGAACCTGTGCTGTCACTTCCTGCACGGACATCGTCTGAGACAGCCGTGCCCGCAGTTTTTCCAAAAATTCTTCTTTTCTCATGGTAATCCCCTTTTTTCTGTCGCTTACCGGGTTACTGATTTAACGCTGCACTGAACTCTTCTATTTTCTGGAGTACCCGTTCTTTTTCGCTTCCCTCCAGAACCATCGGCTGATAATTGTTGTAGCCGGATTCCGAAGAAAGAGAGCACGGGATAATATTAGTCACATCGTCTTCCACCAGCTCCCCGTTTTCTACGGTAAAGGTCTGCTGGAAGATCATCGTATCTTTGTCTGACGGGTTCTTATTTCCACCGAAGCAGAAGTTTCCAAGGCTGTATACAATATTTTTTCCCTGATATTTTTCGATTCCCTGAAGCACATGCGGGTGATGTCCGACTACCAGATCAGCGCCCTGATCGACCGCCAGATGCGCCAGTGTTTTCTGGATATCGTCCGGAACGTTTGATTTTTCGGTTCCCCAGTGGAAACTTACGATAATGACCTGTGCGCCCTGATCTTTTACTTCCTGTATCGTATCGATCACCTGCTGCTGTCTGCCAAGACCATCTTTCAGTTCATAGATTCCGATCAGCCCCACTTTGATGCCTTTCACATCCATGACAGCTGTCCGGTCATAGCCAAATGTCGTGATGCCGGCAGCTTCCAGATACTGGATCGTATCCTCATAGCTCTGATCTCCGTAATCGTGACTGTGGTTATTGGCAAGGTTTGTGGCTTCCACGCCGCCCCGGGTAAGAATCTCCGTATAGGACGGATCACCCTTGAAAGCAAAGGTTTTCTGCTGCCGGTCGTTGGAAGTTGTCAGAGTTCCCTCCATATTTGCCACGGTGAGATCATCTGCGGTAAAAATGTCCTTTACATTCTGGAAAAAGTATCCCGGGTCGTTTTTCATCTGGTAAAATGCATCAAAGCTGGTACTCTGATCAAAATTCACATCGGTTCCGAGTGTACAGTCACCAACCATGCTTACCGTAATGGATACCGACTCCGCTGTCGGTTCCGGTGTCGTTGTCTCCTCTTGGGAATCCTTCGAAGTATCGTCTGTGTTGTCTGTACTGCTGTCATCTTTCTTTGGTTCTGTTGTTTCTTCCTGTTGTTCCTGACTTGCTGTTTTTTCACTGTTCTGTGCCTGTCGGTTGTTCATCACTTTGGTCAGTGCAGCCGCTCCTACCAGCAGCCCGAGGAAAATTGCCACGGTGATCAGTGTAATCTGCATGTATACAATTTTCTGCCGGTAACTCATACGGCGTCTTCGTTTTCGCCGTCTTCGTGCATTTCTTCTCTGTTGTTCTTTATTCATCTTTTATCTCCAGCTTTCTGTCTGTATCTTCTGATTTTCTGATAGTTGCTCCTTTTTCATATTTATTATCCATGATACCTGCTTTTTTCTAAAACTTCAAGTATTCTGTCCTCTTTTTCCTGCCAGTTTCAGCAGCTTTACATTTCCCGGCTGCGTGTTTATAATATTCGTATGATTTGCTAGAGCGTGTTTGAAAAAGGCTTTTCGTGAGCTGCGAGTCCCAGTTTGTGGGAGATTTTATCCGAATGAGGGCGGCGTAGCGGGCTACGGCAACCGAATGAGGGTAAAATATACCGCAAAGTGGGGCTTGCAGATTGCGGAAATGATTTTTCAGACACGCTCTAGAGAAAGGTTGAGGTATTTTATGAAGAAATCAAATCCATATCAGATTACCGAATGGTGCCGTTCGCTGATCCGGCCGCAGGTAAAACCGGGGGATCTCTGTATCGATGCGACAATGGGAAATGGGCATGATACGCTGTTTTTAAGTCAACTTGCCGGTCCTTCCGGGCGGGTGCTGGCTTTTGATATTCAGCAGGCGGCACTGGATGCTACCCGCAAGTTGCTGGAGAGGCAGGACGGGGTGGCTCCGGTTTCGCTGTTTTTGGACAGCCATGCCAATATGGGTGATTACGCCAGACCGGGGACGGTTTCGTGTATTGTTTTTAATCTGGGATATCTTCCTTCGGGGGATCATTCAATTGCTACGCATAAGGAATCGACGATTGCGGCACTGGAGCAGGGGCTGGAGCTTTTGAAAACGGGAGGATGTATCAGTCTTTGTATTTACAGTGGAGGGGATAGTGGATTTGAGGAACGGGATGGGGTGCTTGAGTATCTGAAAGGGCTGGATTCGCGGAGGTTTTTGGTAGTGCTTTCCTGTTATTATAATCGGCCGAATCATCCGCCGATTCCGGTAGTGATTTATAAATTGTAGGGACGCCGAAAATTGTTGGTAAGGGGGACGCCGAAAAACGAGTCCGGGGTGAGCGGATCAGTAAGGACTCGTTTTTCGGCTGGTTACTGGTTGTGAAACGTTGTGTTAGTTTGTTGATGGTATGCTATCGGACTTTGTTTAATACTACCCATCTTTCAGCACCACATGATTTATTTTTCACATTTTTTATCCATACTCATTTTTAATATTGATTTACCAATATATACTTATTACACATCACCGTTGCATTTTAACTGTATTTGCCAATTTTTTCCACACTTTCATTTTTTCAGCTTCAAAAGTTAAGAATCTACAGTTATGTCTCAGGTTTCGCGGTCGAGTGGGAATTCTATGGTGATTTTGGTTCCCTGACCGGGTTGGCTTTCGGTTCGGATCTGGGCGTGGTGGAGGGCGGCGCCGTGTTTTACGATGGACAGGCCCAGGCCGGTGCCGCCGGTCTGGCGGGAGTGGCTTTTGTCTACGCGGTAGAAGCGCTCGTAGATCCGTTCCTGTTCATCTTTGGCGATTCCGATTCCGGTGTCTTCCACTTGCCAGTAGATTTTATCGGCAGTTTTCCACATGCGTACCCAGAGTTTTCCGTGTTCTACGTTGTATTTGATTCCGTTATCCATCAGGTTGTACAGCATTTCGTACAGGATCTGGCGGACGCCGGTGATTTCCTGGGTGATTCCTTCGATTTTCATCGTGATGTCTTTTTTCTGGGCGGAGTGAAGAAGCGTATCACCGATATCTTCTGTCAGTTCATAGAGATCTACCGTCTCTTCCTGCATCTGGCTGGTTCCCTCTTCCAGTTTGGACAGCTGAATGATATCCTGTACCAGTGCGGTCAGCCGGTTGGCTTCCTGATGAATACGGGATGCAAATTCCGGGATGTCTGCCTGCTGTACCATGCCATTTTCAATCAGTTCCGCATAGCCAGAGATCGACATCAGCGGGGTTTTTAGTTCATGCGATACATTGGCGGAGAATTCTCTTCGCATCTGCTCTGCCGCATTTTTTTCTGTGATATCCCACACCATGATAACTGCACCGTAAGTCTTTCCTGATACTTTTACCGGATTGGCAAGAAGCTGATAAAAACGTCCGTGTGTCTCCAGCACTGTCTCGATATGTTCGCCTGCCAATGCGCCGTCCAGCGCTTTTTTCAGTTCTTTGTTCCGGCTGACACGGCTGATCGGTTTTCGGATACAGTCGCTCGCCTGTACCTGAAACAGTTCCTGTGCCGCCTTATTAATAGAAAGTACCTCTGTCTGGCTTGCTACCACCAGACCATCTTTCATATTCTCCGTGATCGCCAGATATTCCTCATGACGCTCTTTTAATTCCTGGATCTGTCCTGCGATCTGGCGGTTCTGTTCGTGAACACGCACCAGAAGCGGACGCAGTTCCTCATATTCCACATGCCGTAGCGGATGTTCCAGATCCATCTTATTAATCGGCTCCACCAATTTTTTTGTCTGGTTCTGGATCACGAAAAAGGCGATACCGATGATTCCCAGCACCAGAACTGCCACCAGTACAATTCCGGACTGTAAGTATCCCAGAACGGAATCGATGCTTCTTGACACCCGGAGGATTTTACCATCCTCCAGCCGGACTGCATAATAAAAGGTCTGTTTGTCCAGTGTTTCCGAATACCGGAGCATCTCACCGGAGCCGTCTTTTTCTGCCTCCCGTACCTCCGGGCGATCGTTGTGATTTCCCATCGTGGAGGCATCTTCCAGAGAATCGTATAACACCGTACCATCCGTATTTAACAGGGTGATTCTGTTATCCGACTTCATACTGCTGATTTTCTCATTCAGGTATGCACCATCCGTCTCCTCGATTGCCACTTTGATATATTCCGCTTCTTCCCGCACACTTTCATGCATATATCCGTTAAATTTGCTGTACATCGTCAGACTGACGACTAAAAAGGTAAGCAGGATGGAGACCGTCAAAAGGACTCCAACCTGCTTTAAAATTTTCTGTCTCATGATTCATCTCCCATGCGGTAACCTACGCCGCGGACCGTCTCGATACATGTTCCTGCTTCTCCAAGTTTCTGTCGGAGGGTTCGCACATGGACATCCACCGTTCTGGTCTCACCGTCAAAATCGTATCCCCAGATTCTGGTCAATAACTGATCACGCGTCAGGACAATTCCTCTGTTTTCCACCAGATATTTCAGCAGTTCGAACTCTTTCAATGTCAGTTCTACCTTCTGCCCGTGCACCAGCACTTCATGGCGCTGGATCCGGATCTGGATCGGACCGTGTACCAGTGTTTCTTCCGTCCGGGTTCCCCCTCTTCGAAGTACTGCCTTCACACGGGAGATAAATTCCATCATGCCGAATGGCTTGGTGATATAATCGTCCGCACCGAGATCCAGACCTTTTACCTTATCAAACTCCGCACCTTTTGCGGTCACCATGATCACGGGAACCTCCCGTACTTCCGGCATCTGCCGGATCTTAGCCAGGATCGTATATCCGTCATCCCCCGGAAGCATGATGTCCAGCAGGATCAGATCCGGGATCAGGTTGCCCAGTTCTTCAAACAGCTGCTCACCATTTTCCAGTCCCTTTGCCTCAAATCCTGTGGAATGCAGGGTATATACCAGCAGTTCCCGAATATTTCTCTCATCCTCAACGCAGTAAATCATAAGTCTCTCCTATCTTTATGGCAGCAAATATTTTTCTTCTGCCTCTAATACCAGTCCACGGAAAATCTCGCTGTCCTCATTTTTTACACTGTTCAGGTATCCATGGGTATCGTAAGTATCATCCCTTACCTGTGTCACACAGACTGCAATGTTGGAACAGTGATCTGCCACACGCTCGAGACTGGTCGTGATATCCGAAAGGATGAATCCCAGTTCGATCGTACATTTTCCATTCCGCAGTCTGCGGATATGGCGTTTCTTCACTTCCTGATTCAGGTCATCCACGACCGCTTCGAGCGGTTCTACTTTCTGCGCCAACTTCTCGTCCTGGTCACGGAATACCGCATACGCTTTTTCCACAATATCCTGCACCGCTCTGCTGAAAACTTTTAACTCTTCTTCCGCTTTCGGCGAGAAGGTCAGCTTCTTGTTGTGCATCTCCTGCGCTGCCTCCATGATGTTGATGGCATGGTCGGAAATCCGTTCAAAATCTCCGATACAGTGCAGCACGATCGATAACGTGTGGCTGTCATGAACACTCAGGTTCTGCCTGGAAAGTTTTACCAGATACGTTCCCAGCTCATCCTCATACTGATCTACCAGTGTCTCCAGTTCGCTCACCTTTTTCGCGCCATCCTCCGTGTAATTCCACAGAAGATCCATCGCTGTAAATAGGGTACGTTTGGATTCCTCCGCCATCTTATTTGCCACATGAACGCTCTGCTCCATCGCAAATGCCGGTTTTTCCAGAAAACGGGCATCCAGAAGCTGTAATTCTTTTTTCTCTTCTTCCTCTTCCAGAGATTTTGCATCGTCCCGGATTGTCAGGCAGGCAAGTTTCTCCAGTCCTTTACTGAACGGAAGTAATAACAGCGTAGCAAATACATTAAACAGACTGTGTACCACAGCAATTCCCGCTGCGTTTGCCGCCGTACCGAGGAAAGAAAATCCAACGACTGCATTGACCGAATAAAAGATCACCATGAACACAACCGTTCCGATAATATTGAAATACAGATGTACCATAGCGGCACGTTTTGCATTTTTGCTTGCTCCGATACTCGATAACAGGGCGGTCACACAGGTACCGATATTCTGTCCCATGATGATCGGGATCGCTACCCCGTAGCTTACCGCTCCGGTCACACAGAGCGCCTGCAGGATACCGACAGAAGCAGAAGAACTCTGAATGATCGCTGTCAGCACTGCTCCGGCGATCATACCGAGGATCGGGTTGGAAAATGCTGTCAGGATACCGGTAAATTCCGGTACATTTGCCAGCGGTTTTACCGCATCACTCATGGTTTCCATACCGAACATCAGCACGGCAAACCCAACCATGATTGTTCCGATATCTTTTTTCTTCTCATCTTTGAGAAAGATCAGAAAAACCACACCGATCACTGCAAGGATCGGGGAAAAGGAACTTGGTTTACATAATTTTACAAAGATATTGTCTCCCTGCAACCCGGATAAACTGAGGATCCAGGAAGTTACGGTTGTACCGATATTGGCACCCATGATAATTCCCACTGCCTGGTTCAGCTTCATAATACCCGAATTGACAAATCCGACAACCATAACGGTCGTCGCTGATGACGACTGAATCACCGCCGTCACACCGGCTCCGAGCAATACCGCCTTGATCGGACTGGATGTCAGATTTTCCAGAATCCGCTCCAGCTTTCCGCCGGATACCTTCGCCAGCCCGTCTCCCATCACCTGCATACCGTACAGAAACAGGGCCAGTCCTCCTACCATCGTTAATACACTGAATATGTCCATTGTTGTCCTCCCAATGTTTTTTCTCTTTCGACGGCATCATTATATTAAATCCCTGTTAAATCTGTTCACGGTCTTTTGTTAAATCTGTGTAAAGTGAGCAGGAATTCACTTTACAGTTCAAATATTTAATTTCTTTTCCATATATTTTTTCACATCATGATACACTTTTTCTTTTTCCCGTTCGTTCAGGATCTCATGACGCATGGACGGATACAGTTTGCCTTTCGTGTCCATATATCCTACCCGCCGCATCGTCTGCACTGCCTGAGCAAATTTTCTTGCTCCTCCGATACACGGATCTTCATAGCCTCCGATAAATAATACCGGAAGCTTCGGGTTGGAAAGTTTCCATCCAGTCTCCCGATACGTCTCATCCATCAGCTGAAACAGTGCCTTGTCCGCATCCACAGTAAAGGTAAATCCGCAAAATTCCGAGGCTTCATAATCACGCACGACCTGTTCATCGGAACAGCACCAGGCAAAACGGCTTCCCTCACCGGCGAACTTCGCCGAATAGCTTCCCAGGGAAAGCAGTTCCAGAAAACGGCTGACATGATGTGCCCCGCCGATCTTTTCCTGGGCAGCTGCCAGCGCCAGTCCGACTTTTGCTCCCGGATTCTTCGACGGAGAACCACAGACTACCAGCATGTCCAGAAGATCATCGTACTTTTTTGTAAAACAGCGAACCACCATAGAACCCATGCTGTGTCCCAGTAAAATAAGCGGTACTCCCTGCCATTCTTCTTTTAATATTCTGGTGATTTCAGCGGTATCTTCAATCAGCGCGTCCATACCGCCACCATACATATAACCCAGATCTTTTTTCGTCCGCATACTTTTTCCGTGTCCGCGGCAGTCATGGATCGCTGTCACATATCCGGCTTGTGCAAAATATTCCATAAATGGCAGATACCGCTCTTTATATTCTGCCATACCGTGATGAATCTGGAGAATCCCCTTTGGCGTTTCGTCCGGAACCAGCACCAGCAGATCCAGTTTCAGTCCGTCAACCGGAGATTTGATCTTCTTTGAAATCTTTGTGTATTCCATAGCATTCCTCCTGACTTATTTTTTATATACGAAAAAGGACCTTGTCATTACTGACAAAGTCCTTCATTCAGAGCACGAGACGGGATTCGAACCCGCGACCCTCGCCTTGGCAAGGCGATACTCCACCACTGAGCCACTCGTGCATATCCTTGTTCCTTGGAACAAAGATATCATACTATAAATCTCAGCACCTGTCAACTAAATTGTTGCAATTTTTTATATTTTTTCTTCAACTGAGATAAATCATGCTATTTTTCCATCTTACGGACGTAAAATCGCACTCAACACATACTGATTGTTCTGAAAGTTTTTCTGACTCAGCTCGTCCAGACGGATCAGATCCACATCCAGCCACATCTCTTCTGCTGCCGTCATCATATTGGCAAACATGATACCAAAGTTTACCTCATCCCATTTTCCCAGTTTATCACTCGGATGCTTCTTTGAGAAAATATGGATCCGGCTGTCAAATACTACAAAGCGCCACGGCTGGCTGTTCATACTCGACGGTGCCATCCGTGCGGCGTCTAACAGCTGCTTCATCCACTGTCTCGGTGTCTCTTTGTATACACACAGTTCATCGAGACTCAGCCGCTTCGCCTCTACCTGTTTCCGATAACAGCTTCCCTTCGGTTTTCCGAATGCCATCACCACCATCATCCGTTTTTTATCACGGTACTGGTATTTTTTCTTGATGATCGGATTGCCGATAAAACAGCTTCCGATTCCTCTGGTATACATATATAAAGAAAGCTGCTCCATCAGATACCCGGCGTTCATCATCGCACGGTCTTTTTCCTCAGAATACAGCACCAGATAGTACGGCGCCTTGATTCCCAGGAGGCTCAGCATCTTATAATCATTCTGTCGATTGTCAAAAATCGCCAGTTCCGTCTCTACTCCACCAAACAGTCCGTTGATCTCATCAAATTGTTTCAGAATATCTTCCAAAACTTTCGGACTGATCCCTTCATTTGTATAACTCCGGACGGATTTCCGGACAAAAATTGCTTCAAATAAGTTCATGTTATCACCTTTAATTTTTTCGTAACACTATTGTAACATGTTTTTTCTGTTTTGCAACCGCTTCCGGTACTTTTTTATATCTTTTTCTTCCCTTATTTTTATGACGCAAGCGCCTCGATCTGCTGCTGCACATCCGTCTTAAACTGCTCCCAGGCGTCCTCATGTTCCACAAAATATTTCGGACAGATCTTACCTGTCACATCATAGTGACGAATCACATCCTGACCGGTCAGTCCAAACCGGTTGCACAGCCATGCCGTCAGCTGCACCATCGACTGATACGTTGCCGTGTTGAAAGCACCGGTATCATCCGGATGACAGCACTCGATAGATATCGTATCGGCATTCCGGTTATTGGAAGCATATGCAATTTCCGTGGTTGGTATACATTGCACGACTTCACCGTCCAGACCTACAATAAAATGGCTGCTGGCTTTTGTGGTATGGGCATCTTTGAGTCCCTCAAAATAATCCCTGTTTGCCATGGCGCTGCTTCCCGGATTCGCAGTGTAGTGAATGACAATGCTGTTCACCTGCTCCAGCGCTATTCCCGGACGGGAATATTCGTTGCCATCCAGAAGTTCCACATCGATTTCCGGTGCACCGGTCCAGTCAATCTGTCCCGTCTCCTGCACCGCATCCTGTCCTGTCTGTGAAAAAAATAATTTCTTACATAAAAATATCAGACCGATAATACATAAAAAAGCAATACACAGTACAATCATCGATCGCCGGATCAATTGCTGTCTCCTCTGTTGTCTCGTCATCCGTCTCCTACGGACTGTCCTGCTCCCCTGTCGGTTTCTTCCCCCGGTTCTTCTCCCACTCATACTCTTCTCCTGTATATCCAAAAAGGCAGTCCCACCCCTGAGACCGCCTCTTTTATCTATTCATCAATACTGTAGTTTGGTGCTTCTTTGGTAATATGAATATCATGCGGATGAGATTCTTTTAAAGATGCTGCGGAAATCTTTACGAATTTTCCGGTTTCTTTTAATGTCTCAATATCTTTTGCTCCGCAATACCCCATACCGGAACGAAGTCCTCCGATTAACTGGAATACTGTGTCTTCCAGATGACCTTTGTAAGCAACACGGCCTTCCACACCTTCCGGAACCAGTTTCTTCGCACCGGTCTGGAAATAACGGTCTTTACTTCCGTTTTCCATTGCTGCGATAGATCCCATACCACGGTATACTTTGTATTTTCTTCCCTGATACAGTTCGAAGCTTCCCGGGCTTTCATCACATCCGGCAAACATGCTGCCCATCATACACACGTTAGCTCCGGCTGCGATTGCTTTTGTCATATCTCCTGAATACTTGATACCGCCATCTGCGATGATCGGCACACCGTATTCTTTTGCTGCGTTGTAGCAATCCATAACTGCTGTGACCTGTGGAACACCGATTCCGGCAACCACACGGGTCGTACAGATAGATCCAGGTCCGATACCTACTTTTACCGCATCGGCTCCGGCCTCGATCAGGTCTCTGGTTGCTGCACCTGTTGCAACGTTACCTGCGATCACCTGCAGATCCGGATATTTATCTTTGATCATACGCAGTGTTTTGAAAATATTTGCGGAATGTCCGTGTGCAGAGTCGATAACAATGACATCAACTTTTGCTTTTACCAGAGCATCCACACGTTCCATCACGTTTGCTGTAATTCCAACAGCTGCACCACAAAGCAGACGACCGTTTTTGTCTTTTGCAGACTGCGGATATTTGATCTGTTTTTCAATATCTTTGATGGTGATCAGACCTTTCAGGTTGAAGTCATCATCTACGATCGGCAGTTTTTCTTTTCTTGCCTGTGCAAGGATCTTTTTGGCTTCATCCAGTGTGATACCTTCTTTTGCTGTGATCAGTCCTTCGGATGTCATACAGTCTTTGATCTTCTTGGTGAAATCCTCTTCGAATTTCAGGTCACGGTTTGTGATGATACCAACCAGTTTTCTGCCTTCAGTAATCGGCACACCGGAGATTCTGAATTTTGCCATCAGATTGTTGGCATCTTCCAGTGTGTGTTCCGGTGAAAGGAAAAATGGGTCTGTGATGACTCCGTTCTCTGAACGTTTTACCTTGTCCACCTCATCAGCCTGAGCCTCGATAGACATGTTTTTATGGATAATACCGATACCTCCCTGTCTCGCCATGGCGATCGCCATACGATGTTCGGTAACTGTGTCCATTCCCGCACTCATCATCGGGATGTTCAGTTTAACTTTTTTTGTTAAATGTGTAGATAAATCTACCATGTTGGGAGTTACTTCTGAATACTGAGGAACCAGTAACACATCGTCAAAAGTAATTCCATCACCAATAATTGTACCCATTTCTTTCTCCTTTCGTATGCTTTACTCATTGTTGACAATTAGTTTAACAAAAAACATGCACCCTGTCAATCTTAATCAAAGAACACTTTTCTCGGAGCTTTCAGTCGGAAGTCCTTGACCATATGCTCAGATGGCTCAAAAAGCACTTTCAGCATCCCTTCTTTTTCCGGCATGATCATCGCATATACCAGTTTTTCTCTCTCCGGGTTGCAGGATGAATAATCACAGACTTTTAATTTCTGATTGTTATTATAGTAATCAAATCTGTGAGACGCTGCCGGAGCGATCAGTTCTGCTTTTGTGATATCGTAAGATGCCATACGTTTTCTCTTTGCTTTGTTCAGGATACGGTCCACATCCAGTTCTCCGTTGACATACTGGTATTCCCATTCTGTCTGAAATCTCGGGAAAATAAAGATATCTGCCACGCAAATCGCGATAGAAACCGCAATAATGATCAGGTTCCAGGTGAGAAGCGACAGTACAACACCGATCGCAGTCACTGCCATCAGTGCATACCGCAGTGCCTGATCCGTTCCCGTTCTTCTTCTTTTTACCAGTTCTTCCAAATACAAATCACTCATTGTTGTCCTCCTTCGTTTTCATCAGGCGTGTTTCCATCACCCATAATATATGTAATAAATGATTTGGCTTCCTCCAGATGATCCGAATAGATCAACACTCCCAGGCAGGCATCTTCGTCCACCTGCATGCCATGGGCTTTGAGTACCTCACTGTCACCAACCTTCAGTCCGTATTCTGTCAGCTGGTCTTTGTATGCCTCCTGCTGTTCATCTGTCAGCAGTTCCGACATCGGATAAAATCCACCCTGACCCACATATTCCTGAAATTTGTATTCCGGAGCGATCAGCACATCCACCTGCTGGGCGCCGATGATCGTGGAGAGTTTCATGACCATGTTATAGTCCTCCTGGTCTTTGACCAGATACATGGAATTATCCACGGTATATTCATGATACTTATCCGTATCTCCGGTATACGTTTTAAAATCCTGTGCAAGCGTCTCTCCGTCCCCTGACGAACCGTTGATAATTGCTGCATAAAAGACCGTGTCAAACTGACTCCGGTAAATCAGCTGTCCGACAAATACAATCACCAGGATAATGGCAAGCGCTATCGCCATATGCAGTTTATAGTATGCCCAGATGTATTCCACTTTCTGTGGGAATGTCATCTGTTTTAATTTCTTTTTCTCGAGTTCCCTTTTTTCTTTTGGGGTCATATCACTTTCGTATCGTTTCTGTTCCATCCCGGTTCCTTTCTGTGACGCCTTACTTTTGTTTTTCCCCCATGTCCGACCCGTTTTCTGCGCGATAGCAGTCAGGTCTGCTTTTCATTTTAACACAAACAGGAGCCGCCGTCTATCGCGTCAGCTCCTGCTTTTCTTAAATCTTTATGAAATTCGTGTTCTGTAACTGGAAATTACATCATTCCCATTCCCGGGTTACCTGCCGGTGCTGCCGGTGTCTCTTCCGGGATAATGGATACTACAGATTCTGTTGTCAGCAGAGTAGATGCAACACTGGTAGCATTCTGCAGTGCACTTCTTGTTACTTTTGCCGGATCCAGAATACCTGCTTTTACCATGTCTACATATTCTTCTTTGTATGCATCAAATCCAATACCAACTTCGGATTCTTTTACTTTGTTGATGATTACGGATCCTTCCAGACCTGCATTGGCTGCGATGTGGAACAGCGGAGCTTCCAGGGCTTTCATGATGATCTGAGCACCGGTCTTTTCGTCTCCTTCCAGAGTGTCAACCAGCTCCTGCAGAACTTTTGTTGTATGGATGTAAGCAGATCCGCCACCTGCGATGATGCCTTCTTCTACTGCTGCTTTGGTAGCTGCCAGAGCATCTTCCATACGCAGTTTTGCTTCTTTCATCTCTGTCTCGGTAGCTGCACCAACACGTACAACCGCTACGCCGCCTGCCAGTTTTGCCAGTCTCTCCTGCAGTTTTTCACGGTCAAATTCAGATGTCGTCTCTTCAATCTGTCCTTTGATCTGATTTACTCTTGCTTTGATGGCTTCTTTGTCGCCTTCACCGTCAACGATAACTGTGCTTTCTTTCTGAACTTTTACAGATTTTGCACGGCCAAGCTGTTCCAGAGTAGCTTCTTTCAGATCCAGACCCAATTCATCAGAGATTACCTGTCCACCTGTCAGGATAGCAATATCCTGCAGCATTTCTTTTCTTCTGTCACCATAGCCAGGTGCTTTTACAGCTGCTACAGAGAAGGTTCCTCTCAGTTTGTTTACGATCAGGGTTGTCAGAGCTTCGCCTTCGATATCCTCTGCGATGATCAGCAGTTTGGAACCGGACTGTACGATCTGCTCTAACAGCGGCAGGATTTCCTGAATGTTGGAGATCTTTTTGTCTGTGATCAGGATGTATGGATTATCCAGAGTTGCTTCCATCTTATCCATATCCGTTGCCATATATGCGGAAATATATCCACGATCGAACTGCATACCTTCTACCAGATCCAGTTCTGTTTTCATGGTCTTGGATTCTTCGATTGTGATAACACCGTCTTTGGAAACTTTTTCCATAGCGTCTGCTACCAGTTTACCAACCTCTTCGTCTCCGGAAGATACAGCCGCAACTCTTGCGATCTGTTCTTTTCCTTCTACCGGTTTGCTCATAGCTGCGATAGCTTCTACTGCTTTATCGGTTGCTTTCTTCATACCTTTTCTCAGAACGATCGGGTTAGCACCTGCTGCCAGGTTTTTCATACCTGCATTTACCATAGCCTGTGCCAGTACGGTAGCTGTTGTAGTACCATCACCTGCTACATCGTTGGTCTTGGATGCTACTTCACGGATCAGCTGAGCGCCCATGTTTTCAAATCCGTCTTCCAGTTCGATTTCTTTTGCGATCGTAACACCGTCGTTTGTGATCAGCGGAGCGCCGTATGGTTTTGCCAGTACAACGTTTCTTCCTTTCGGTCCTAATGTAACTCTTACGGTATCAGCCAGCTGGTTTACACCTCTCTCTAAGGCTGCTCTGGCTTCTGCTCCAAATTTAATCTCTTTTGCCATGATTTTTTCCTCCTGATTCTATCTCTGTTTTTCTTTCTGAAAATCGATTATTTTACAACGGCAAGAATGTCATTCTGTTTTACGATGATATATTCTTCTCCGTCCAGTTTTACTTCTGTTCCTGCATATTTGGAGTAGATAACCTGATCTCCAACTGCTACTTCCATCTTTACTTCTTTTCCATCAACCATTCCACCAGGTCCTACAGCTACAACCTCTGCCTGCTGTGGTTTTTCCTGTGCCTGTCCCGGTAATACGATACCGGATTTTGTGGTTTCTTCTGCTACTAACTGTTTTAATACAACTCTGTCTCCTAATGGTACTAATTTCATATCTATTTGCCTCCTTTAAGCGTATAACCTGTTTTATTAGCACTCGTTTGTCTTGAGTGCTACCGATGGTCTTATATTAGTAATTTTGCCCTGTTTTCGCAACTTCATTTTTCGCTTGTATTTCTAATATATTCTCGTATTTTTAAATCTATGCTCTTTTTTTCTCTTATTTTCTCACTTTTCTATATTTTTTCCAGTTTGTCGGCGGTTCCCTGTTATTTATTTGCAACGAAAAAAGAAGCCCGGGGAATATTCCTCAGCTTCTTTCTTCTGTCTTTTCTTTTTTCAACGATTCTGGTATCAGTCGTCTTTTTCTGTTGCTTTCAGGTTCTTTCTCGCTTTCAGTTCTTCGAGTTCATCAAAGATCACATCGTTGAGTACTTTGATGTAGGTTCCTTTCATGCCGCTGGATCTGGACTCAATCACACCGGCACTCTCGAATTTTCTCAGCGCATTGACGATCACGGAACGGGTAATTCCCACACGATCAGCGATTTTACTTGCCACAAGAATTCCCTCGTCTCCGTCGAGTTCATCAAAAATATGAATAATCGCTTCCAGCTCCGAGAAAGACAGGGTACTGAAAGCTGCTTTTACCACATGGACTTTTCTGGCTTCTTCTGCATTTTCCTCGTTGACGGAACGCATCATCTCCAGTCCCACTACGGTTGTTCCGTATTCACTGACGATAATATCTTCAATATCATACTGGCGTTCCTTCCGATACATAAATACTGTTCCCAGCCGTTCTCCTGCAATATCGATCGGGTTAATGATCGCGCAGTACTGCTGGATATCATCCCGCTCAAATCCCAGAGTCTGAAGATTCACATTTTCCTTTGTGGACAAGACACTTAAAAAACGGTCATTTAACAGTGGATCCACATGACTTCCGACTTTATCCTCAATCAATTCTGTGATTTCCTCTACTCCCGGACATAAACTGACACCAAGAACTTTTCCTTTCTTACTGATCACAAGAATATTTGAATCCAATGTTTCCATCATTACTTTACAGATATCATTGAACACTACTTTTGTAGAATTATTATTGTGCAGTAATTTATTGATTTTTCTGGTTTTGTCCAATAACTGTACGCTCATCTTCTACTCCTTTCTAGATTTTTTGTCATTTCTATAATTTAATCATATTGTACCATGATATTCTCTAAATAACAATAATATTTTCTGAATATTTCAATTTTTTCATTTATTGTGACTGTTTTATCTGCCTAATCAAAATCATAAAAAAAGATACAGACCCTTTTCAGGAATCTGTATCTTTGGATTTCGTTTTATTTTTCTTTTACTTCCACATAACCGCACTGCTCGTCCGCACAGGCTTTTTTGTTTCCCTTTTCTACCATGTAACCGCCACATTTCGGACATTTTTCATTGATCGGTTTTGCCCAGGACATGAAATCACATTCCGGATTATCCTCGCAGCCGTAATATTTTCGACCTTTCTTGGTCTTGCGAAGAACCACTTCTTTTCCACACTTTGGACATTTGACACCGATCTTTTCCAGATACGGTTTTGTATTTCGACACTCCGGGAAGCCCGGGCATGCCAGGAATCTTCCGTGCGGACCGTATTTGATCACCATGTTTCTTCCGCAGTTTTCGCAGATCACATCGGTGACTTCATCTTCCAGTTTTACTTCTTCGAGATTCTTCTCCGCTTCTTTTACGGATTCATCGAGATCCGGATAGAAGTTTCGGACTACCACTTTCCAGTCTACAGTTCCGTCACCCACTTTATCCAGCAGATCTTCCATCGTAGCGGTAAAGTTGACATCAACGATACTCGGGAAGGCCTCTTTCATCATCTGATTGACAACTTCTCCCAGTTCGGTCATATACAGGTTCTTATTTTCTTTCGCCACATATCTTCTTGCAATGATCGTGGTGATCGTCGGCGCATAGGTACTTGGACGACCGATGCCCAGTTCCTCCATGGTCTTTACCAGGGAAGCCTCTGTATAATGTGCCGGCGGCTGGGTAAAATGCTGCTGCTCGTCAAATTCCTGGAAATCCAGAACGGTATCTTTATCAATGCTTCGCACCAGTGTATTGTTCTGTGCCTTCTCCTCGTCTGCCTGGACATACACCGACATAAAACCGTCAAACTTGATCTTCGATGCGGCAACGGTAAACAGATATTCCCCGCCGGAGATTTTCACGGATGTTGTCTCATATACGGCAGGCTGCATCCGGCTTGCCACAAAGCGTTTCCAGATCAGCTGATAGAGACGGAACTGATCTCTGGAAAGGGATTCTTTTACAATCGCCGGCATGCGGGAGACATCGGTCGGACGGATCGCCTCGTGTGCATCCTGTACGTTCTTGTTTTCTTTCTGTTTGTTCTCCTGAACTGCCACATAATTTTCCCCGTAATGTTCCCCGATAAAGCTTCTTGCCATGGCATCGGCTTCTTCCGAGATACGGGTAGAATCGGTACGCAGGTAAGAAATCAGTGCAACGGTTCCCTGTCCTTTGATATCCACACCTTCATATAACTGCTGTGCCAGACGCATCGTCTTCTGCGTGGAAAAATTCAGTGCCTTGGAAGCCTCCTGCTGCAGGGTACTGGTGGTAAATGGAAGCGGCGCTTTCTTGCTTCTCTCTCCTTTTTTCACCTCGCTGACCTGATAGGATACACCTTCCAGTTCTTTCATGATCTTTTCCACTTCTTCTTTGGAAGAAATCGTCATCTTCTCTTTTTCTTTTCCGTAGAACTTTGCAACCAGCGGTTTCTTTTCCCCCGGGATCTTAAACACAGCATCCAGAGACCAGTATTCTTCCGGAATAAATGCATTGATTTCTTCTTCCCGGTCTGCAATGATACGCAATGCCACCGACTGCACACGACCGGCACTCAGTCCGCGTTTGATCTTTTTCCACAGTACCGGGCTGATCCGGTAACCTACCATACGATCCAGGATACGTCTTGTCTGCTGCTCATCTACCAGATTCATATCAATGTCTCTGGCATGTTTGATGGATTCTTTTACCGCACTTTTGGTGATCTCGTTAAACGTGATCCTGCGCATCTTTTTTTCATCCAGCTTCAACGCTGTTGCCAGATGCCAGGAAATCGCTTCTCCCTCGCGGTCCGGGTCAGTTGCGAGATATACTTTGTCGGCTTTCTTCGCTTCTTTTCTCAGACTCGCCAGCAGTTCTCCTTTTCCACGGATCGTAATATATTTCGGTTCATAATCATTCTCTATGTCGATGCCCATCTGACTTTTCGGCAAATCACGGACATGTCCGTTGGAAGCTGCCACTTCGTAATTGCTTCCGAGGAACTTTTTTACCGTCTTTACCTTCGCAGGTGACTCCACAATCACTAAATATTTAGCCAATGTTTTCCTCCTGATTCTTTATTGCCATGCCTTTACGCCCACCTCTTTTCTGTGCGGATATAATAATTCTGCCAGACTTCGCGGGCCAGATCTTTTGCTGTCAGGTAATACAGACTCTTTAACAGACTGCCGGATGACAAACCTGTCTCGTCCTGTAACTGTGACACGGCTTTTGGGTTCAAATCGAGACAACTATACACCAAATCATCTTCCCTTGCAAGCACTATTTTTTTCTCCTCTGTGAAATTCTCCTGTATTTTCCCCTTATTTTTCGTCCATTTCATCTCTTCCAGAATGATTTCCGGCTTCCATGCGGGGATCGCTCCCTGGTAGATCAGGCGGTTACATCCCTCGCTTAAAAGGTCGCCGGCACGCCCCGGAAGAGCGAAAACCGTCCGCCCCTGCTCGAGTGCTGCATCAGCAGTAATCAGGGAACCGCTTTTTTCTTTTGCCTCAACCACAAGCACCGCCTGGGACAGTCCGCTGATGATCCGGTTTCGCAGTGGAAAATGATACGCAAGCGGCGGTGTTCCCGGAGAAAATTCCGATAATATCCCTCCCTGCTGCTGCATGGTATGATACAGGTTTCTGCTTGATGTCGGATAACAGAAATCCACCCCGCACCCCATCACGCCATACGTTTTTCCACCCGCTGCCAGTGCTCCTGCATGGGCCGCCGCATCTACCCCTCTTGCCAGTCCGCTGATCACCTGAACCCCTGCTTTTGTCAGAACTCTTGCGTATTCATACGCCATATTTTTCCCATAGGAACTGCAGTTTCTCGCACCAACGATGGCGATTGCCGGACGCGTCGGATCCGGTAATTCTCCCAGCACATATATCCGCGCCGGAGCATCCGGAAGCTGTAATAATGTTTTTGGGTATCCTTCTTCTGTTTTCTTATATATTTTTATGTTCTCACTCATAATTTATCCCCCTGTTTCCAAGAATGTTTGTCAAAACTCCGATAACCGATCGCTTCCGCGATCTCCTCTTCTTCGATTCTTTCTTTTCCGTCGAGATCCGCCGCCGTCCTTGCCACACGGAGGATCCGGTTGCATGCCCTTCCGCTCAGATGTAACGATTCAAAGGCTCCCTGTAACATTTTTTCTGCTCCTTCACTGGTTTTACAGTAGACTGCGATCTCCCCCGGCGGAATCTGGCTGTTATAACAGATCCCGGATCCGGCAAAGCGTTCTCTTTGGATCTGCTGCGCCCGCTCCACCTGTCTTCTCATATGTTCTGTACTCCATAGATTGCTCTCGCCTGCCGGTGTCTCCCCGCGGAATTCCCCATATGTTGCCGCACTGGTGGTCACGCAGATATCCATCCGGTCAAGAAATGCCTGACTGATCCGCTGCTGGTATCGTCTGATCTCATGTTCCCCGCAGTCACAGCGGTTTCTGTCCGGATAGTAGCCGCAGGGACACGGATTCATTGCGCCCACCAGAAGAAATTCTGCCGGGAAGGTATACCGTCCGCCTATCCGCGCGATATGGATCTCCCCATCTTCGAGTGGCTGCCGGAGAATCTCCAGGGTATCCCGCTTCATCTCTGCCAGTTCATCCAGAAACAGTACCCCTCTGTGCGCCAGCGTGATCTCCCCGGGCATCGGGATCTTTCCTCCGCCCGCAAGCGCCTGGGCAGAGATCATATGGTGAGGTGACCGGAACGGGCGGACAGAGACCCACGGCATCTCCTCGGACAGTAACCCTGCCACACTATAAATAGAAGTAATTTCCATCGCCTCCTCATGCGTCAGTGCCGGAAGCAGTCCCGGGATCCGTTTTGCCACCATCGTCTTCCCGGATCCCGGAGGTCCCATCAGCAAAATATTATGAAATCCTGCCGCCGCAAGCAGTGCTCCCCGCTTTGCCGCAAGCTGCCCTTTGATCTCTTTAAAATCAGCGGTTTCTCCCCGGTTATTCACCAGCTGCATCTGCGCTGCCTTCATCTGTTCCCATCCCCGATCTCTGGCAGTTCTCAGAAATTCTTTCAGGTTTTTCACTCCCACACTTCGGATCCCCGGGATCATCTGCGCCTCTTTTCGGTTCTCCCATGGAACGATACACCCCTGGCATCCGGATTTTCTCGCTTCTTCCACCATCGCAAGCACGCCCCGTACTTTTTTGATCTGTCCGTCCAGTCCCACTTCACCGATCAACATGACCTGTTCCAGACCGCCTTTCGGAAGGTGTCCCAGTGATTCCAGGATCGCAGCGGTGATCGGAAGGTCGAACCCGGTTCCGGTCTTTGGCACATCTGCCGGGGACAGATTGATCGTGATCCGCCTTGGCGGAACAGGAATTTCCAGATTATGCAGTGCCGTCCGCACGCGATCCTGTGCCTCCCGCACCTGGCTGTTCACCGTCCCCACCATGGAAAATCCCGGAAGCCCCGGACTTACATCCACCTCCACCTGCACCGGGATCGCTTTGATTCCCTGCATCGTTGCCGATAAGATACTTGTATACATACAATGACCACTCCTCTCTGATGTACATTGATTTTTGGCATTTTCATTATGTTTTGGGAAAATATATTCTGATGTGTTCTGCTTCTGTATTTTGGGAAAAGCACAATTTCTTCTGACAGGGCATAGATTAGAAAGAAAGCCCTTTGAGGTGTATAAGTGAAGACCTTTCTGAAACCCCTCACCACGGAAGAAGAAACTTTCTATCTCCGTAAATGCCGACAGGGTGATAAGGCGGCGCGGGATGTGTTGATTGAACGCAATCTGCGGCTTGTTGCGCATATTGTAAAAAAATACCAGGGGGTTGATGAAGATCTGGATGATTTGATCTCCATAGGAACGATCGGTCTGATCAAGGCCGTGTCCACCTATGATATGACAAAAGGCAGCAGACTGGCTACTTACGCTGCCCGCTGTATTGATAATGAATTGTTGATGATGCTTCGCAGCCGGAAAAAATTTTCCAGAGAAGTTTCTCTGTACGAACCGATCGGTACGGACAAAGAAGGAAACGAGATTCATCTTCTGGATATTGTGGAAGGAAAAGAACAGGATATCACCGACCAGTGCATCCAAAAAGAACGGATTCTGAAGTTACATGTTTTTTTAAGGGAAGTTCTTTCACCATTGGAATATGAAGTGATCAAATACCGCTACGGGCTTTTTGGTGAAAAAGAATTGACACAGCGGGTGCTGGGGAAACGGCTGGGAATCAGCCGCTCCTATGTCTCCCGCATTGAAAAAAATGCTGTATTAAAGCTCCGTGACCGGTTCTTTTCTGCGTAAAATATCATATCGATCCAGTTTGATTCCCAGATCAATGTAAAGAATCTGTTTCGGATGCGGTGCGCTCTCCATCTGGTTGCCTTCCTCATCCTGAATACTCTTTACGGTCACTTCGATGTTATCGCCATTCGGCTTCATAACCTCGATCTGTTCTCCGACAGAAAACTTGTTTCTCTGAGAGATGCAGTATTTTCCTTCTTCGTTTGCCTCTCCCACGATACCCAGATAAGTATATTCTTTGATATATGTGTTGTTATCATAAATCTGTGCTTCCTGGGTTGGTTTTCCGTAAAAGAATCCGGTGGTAAACTGCCGGTAAGTACAGTTTGAAATCTGTTCCTGATACCATGGCATATTTTTCTGATACAGTGCCGGATCTTTCAGATAGTCGTCGATGGCTTTCCGATAGGTCCGGGCAACTGTTGCCACGTACAGGGCAGTCTTCATACGCCCCTCGATCTTAAAGCTGTCGATTCCGGCATCGATCAGATCCGGGATATGCTCGATCATGCACAGATCCTTGGAATTGAAAATAAAGGTTCCTCTCTCATTTTCATAGACCGGAAAATACTCTCCCGGACGACTTTCTTCCATAATAGAGTACTTCCATCGACACGGATGAGTGCATGCTCCCTGATTGGAATCTCTTCCGGTCAGATAATTGCTCAACAGGCATCTTCCAGAATAGGAGATACACATCGCTCCGTGGATAAATGTCTCAATCTCCATATCATTCGGAATCCGGTTTCGGATCTCGCGGATCTCTTCGAGAGACAACTCCCTTGCCGTCACCACACGTTTGGCTCCCATCTGATACCAGAACTGATACGTTCCATAGTTGGTATTGTTCGCCTGGGTACTGATGTGGCGTTCGATCTCAGGACATACTTCTTTTGCAATCTGATATACACCCGGATCCGAAATGATCAGCGCATCCGGTCCGATCTTTTTCAGCTCTTCAAAATATTCCCGAACGCCTTCGAGATCCTGATTATGTGCCAGAATGTTGGCTGTGACATACACTTTGACACCATGTTCATGGGCAAACCGAATGCCTTCTACCATGTCTGCTTTTGAAAAATTTTTCGCTTTGGCGCGCAGACCGAAGGCCTCGCCTCCGATATAAACTGCATCCGCACCAAATATAACCGCAACCTGTAATACTTCCAGGCTGCTGGCCGGAACAAGTAATTCCGGAATTCTCATGTTTCTTTCTCCTATCGTTTCGTGCTGACCGCAACCCCATCCCCTAACGGAAGCAGGGAAGTTACCAGCTCGTCATTGTGTTTTAATTCATACAGATACTCGCGCATCCGTTTGTAGATCGTCCGGTTCCTTCGCTCCACTGCGAACCTGGATTCGATCAGATCGCCTTCCTGCAGGATATTATCCGACACCAGAAGTCCGCCGCTCTTTAACAGGCGCAAAACTTCCGGCAAAAAGTGAAGGTACTGTCCCTTCGCCGCATCCATAAAGATAAAGTCAAACGGCTCGGTAAGTGTCGGCAGGATCTTTGCCGCATCTCCCTCCAGAAGTTCGATCTGTCCCTCCTTGCCCGCTTTCTTAAAGTTTTCCCGGGCAATCGGGATCCTCTTTTCATAATTTTCTATGGTTATGATCTGACAGGGTTCCGGATTATACTCACACATTAAAAGTGCAGAAAATCCAACCGCGGTTCCCACTTCTAGGATCCGCTTCGGTCTGGCAGCCGCCATCAGAAACTTTAAGAAACTCTGCATCTCTCTTCTTACGATGGGAACTGCATCTTCCCTTGCTTCTTTTTCCAGCTGTTCGAGAAACTCCGTATGCCCTTCATCCAGAGAATTGATAAATGTCACCATACGTTCATCTACGATCATGACGCACTCTCCTCCCCAGCCTCCATATCCTCCGCATCGGAAGTACTGCTTTCTTTCTCCTGCGATGGCTGTCCTTCTGTATTTTTCCCTGACAGGATGGCAAGCATCTGATCGACCGTCTCATGCGTATTCAGAAGATACGTTCCCGGTTTGATCTTGCCACGGTAATCGGAGAGTTTTTCCTGTGCCCAGAAGATGACCGGTCGTTCGATCAGTCCTTTCTCCTGCAACGTCACACCCACATCATAGACGGAATCCTCCTCATGAACGATCACGGTCACATCCTGACCGTCCGCCTGTGTATCTGCCTCCGGTTCCTGATAAAAGATCAGATATCCAAAGCTGTATGCCGTTTTTCCCACAAAGATCAGGATACAGATCAGTAAAACATAAAGCAGGATCCGGATTGCTCCTTTCGCCCCGCTGACAGCAGCCTGATACGTTGCATCTTTTTTCTTTTTCTTACTACCCATCTATACTCCTTGCTTCTCCTTCCCGCATCTGCTGCAGGGATGTCCGGCAGTGTGATTATACATTGGGAATGTTCAGATCAATCCCGTTTCGAAACTGTGACTGTACCTGCTGAAGCATCCGACAGACATCCAGTTCCGCCTCCAGATATGCGTTCACCTCCGGAACTTTCCGAAGGCTTTCATATCTGTTTTCCACTTCATCTGTAATATCGTATAGATCTCCCTGTGTATCGTCATTGTTCATATGAAAGACGGCTACACGGAATTCATCAATCTGTTTTTTTAATTCCGGATTGGATTTCAGCTTCTCCTCACATGCAAGGTACCTCTGATATGCGGAATCCTCTCTGATTACTTCCAGCAGTTTTTCTACACATTCCTGTATCTTGTTCATGTATCTTACGCCTCCATTATAATTGGCAGAATCATCGGTTTTCTCTTGGTTCTCTTCCACAGGAAGTCACCCAGGGAATCCTTGATCACACCTTTCATTTTTCCCCAGTCGGAGATTCTTCGATCCAGACAGGAATCGATCGCATCTTCTACGACGCTCTTTGCCTGTCCCATCAGATCTTCGGATTCTCTCACATAGACAAATCCACGGGATACGATATCCGGACCTGCCAGAAGCTGGTTGCTGTACTTTTCCAGTGTCAGTACAACGATCATGATACCGTCTTCTGCCAGATGCTGACGGTCGCGAAGTACGATATTTCCTACATCACCGACACCAAGTCCATCTACCAGGATCGCTCCGGTATGCACTTTACCGGTGATCGCTGCGGACTCTTCGTTTAATTCCATCACATCACCGGAGTGCATGATGAAAATGTTTTCTTTCGGAATACCCAGGCTTTCCGCAATGCCAGCCTGTGCTTTCAGATGACGGAATTCTCCGTGAACCGGAATCGAATACTTCGGTTTTACCAGAGAGTAGATCAGCTTGATCTCTTCCTGGCAGGCATGTCCGGATACATGGACATCCTGGAAAATAACATCCGCACCTTTGGCTGACAGTTCGTTGATCACGCGGGATACCGCTTTTTCATTACCTGGAATCGGGTTGGAACTGAAAATAATGGTATCGCCCGGTTTAATCGAAACTTTTTTATGAATATTTGCCGCCATACGGGACAGAGCCGCCATGGACTCACCCTGGCTTCCGGTTGTGATCAGAACCATCTGCTCATCCGGATAATTTTTCATCTCATCGATATCAATCAGTGTATTGTCCGGCACGTTCAGATAGCCAAGTTCGGACGCCGTTCCGATGACATTGACCATGCTTCGGCCTTCCACAACTACTTTTCTTCCATATTTGTAAGCAGAGTTGATGATCTGCTGTACACGGTCTACATTGGACGCAAAAGTAGCAATGATGATTCTTGTATTTTTATGCTCTGCAAACAGATTGTCAAACGTTTTTCCCACGGTACGTTCTGACATGGTAAATCCTTTTCTCTCTGCATTGGTACTGTCACACATCAGTGCAAGAACACCTTTTTTTCCGATCTCTGCAAAACGCTGCAGATCAATGGCATCGCCAAATACCGGAGTATAATCTACTTTAAAGTCACCGGTATGCACAACAATTCCGGCAGGAGAATAGATAGCAAGTGCAGAAGCATCCTGAATACTGTGATTTGTTTTAATGAATTCAATCCGGAAGCATCCCAGATTGATCGACTGTCCGTGTTTGATGGTTTTTCTTTTTGTGGTACGAAGTAAGTTGTGTTCTTTTAATTTATTTTCTATCAGACCGATCGTCAGCTTGGTTGCGTAGATCGGCACATTAATCTCTCTTAATACATAAGGAAGAGCTCCGATATGATCCTCGTGTCCGTGAGTGATCACAAAACCCTTCACTTTTTCATAGTTGTCTTTCAAATAGGTAATATCAGGGATGACCAGGTCGATTCCCAGCATATCGTCCTCCGGGAACGCCAGACCGCAGTCCACCACAATAATACTGTCTTCGTATTCGAAGGCAGTAATGTTCATTCCGATCTGTTCCAATCCGCCCAGAGGAATGATTTTCAATTTTCCATCGTTACTTTTTTTCAAATAGCACCTCCGTCACTACTTACATCTCAATATCCACATCGTCCATCATCTGACTGAACACTTTTGACATGGCTTCCAGTTCCACGTCATCTTCCACCATCACATAATCCGCTTCCGGATCTGTCTCATCAGAAGAGTCTTTCAGGATGTAGGCGTTGGCTTCATCATCCATGGAGTCTGTTACCAGCAGATAATCTGTACCGTTCACTCTGGTCTGCTCCTCTACATAGAATTCCACTGTTTCGCCTTCATCTGTCACAAATTTGATTTTATCCATAACGATTCTACCGTCCTGTTTCTTCTTTCTTATTCGCAAGATAATCCAGATATCCCTGCAGGATAAATACCGCAGCGATCTCGTCCACATGCTCTTTCCGGTTTTCCCGGCGTACTCCCGTCTCCATCAATACCCGGTTGGCAGATACAGTTGTCAGCCGTTCATCCCACATCACAACAGGCAGACCTGTCCTTCTCTCCAGCGTTTCTTTCAGCTCCAGAGATTTCTCAGCCCTGTCTCCCAGTGTGTTATTCATATTCTTCGGTAAACCAAGTACGATTTCTTCTACCTGATACTGTGCGATCAGTTCTTCGATTCTTGCCAGTGTCTGGCGCATCTTGTTTTCTGATTTTCTGCGGATGATTTCCACACCCTGGGCAGTAAAACCAAGGGGGTCGCTCACCGCGACTCCCATTGTCTTTGAGCCATAATCAAGTCCAAGAATTCTCATCAGCGATTCTCCCAGGATCTGTTCTTAATATACTCTTTCAGAAGTTCCTCTACCAGTTCGTCACGTTCTACTTTCATGATCATGCTTCTGGCACCTTTGTAGCTGGTGATATACGTTGGGTCACCTGACATAATATAACCAACAATCTGGTTGACCGGGTTATAACCCTTTTCTTCCATAGCTGTGTATACCACATCCAGGACTTCTTTCACCTGTACTTCCGGCTCTGTTTTCACTTTAAAATACTGTGTATTGCTTAAATTTGCCATTTTTTCACGTCCTCAACTATACTTGATATCTATTCTATTCTAATACAGAAGATGCAAAAATTCAATCAAGTTTACAGTTTTTTTAAACTTTCTGTTGCTATTTATCAGTTTTGTAACATTCTGCCGATTCCGGTTTTTTACCGTTCTGCAAGAATGAGATCCTGACCGATCATCTCCCGAAGCTGTACCATAACACGCTTATTCTCCAGGTTTTCTTCCGATATTACCGCAATTTTCAGGTATTCCATCGTATGTCCGGTCCAGTATTCCTGCCCTTCCACCGTCTGCTGTTCCTCAAACAGAACCTCTTTTTCCTGTCCCAAAAACTGCTCCATATACTCCCGCTGATGTTCTTTTCCGAGAGCGATCAGAATCCTGCTTCGTTCTTTTTTCACCTGTTCCGTAAGCTGATCCGGCATACCCGCTGCCTTTGTCCCCTCTCTCTTGGAATACGGGAAAATATGTGTCTCATAAAAATGAATACTGTCCACAAAGCTGCGGCTTTCTTCAAATTCTTCTTCCGTTTCTCCCGGAAATCCTGTGATCACATCGGTCGTCAGTGCCGGTGCCGGATAGTATTTTCTCAGGATTTCGCATTTTTCCCGGTACTCTTCGGCGGTATAGCGACGGTTCATCCGCTTTAATGTGGTGGTACATCCGCTCTGCAAAGACAGATGAAAATGCGGGCACACTTTCGGCAGACTGCTGATCGCCGCTGCAAATTCTTCTGTGATAATTCCCGGTTCCAGCGAACCAAGACGGATCCTCTCAATCCCGTCCACCTGATGCACTGCCTGAATCAGCGTCAGCAGATTTTCCTGATCCTCCGGGCGTTCTTTTCCGTAAGAACTCAGATGGATCCCCGTCAGTACCACTTCCTGACAGCCGGATGCTGCAAGGCGTTTTACTTCATTTACCACATCCTCTGTCTTTTTGCTGCGGATCCGTCCTCTGGCATACGGGATGATACAGTAGGTACAGAACTGGTTGCAGCCGTCCTGCACTTTCAGGTATGCTCTTGTATGTTCTTCGGTACGGTCAATCTCCAGATTTTCATACTCTTTCGTGTGATTGATGTCCACACATTCTGTGGTTTTCTGATGACCTGTCCGGTAACTTTCCAGTATGGGGATCAGTTCCTGTTTTTTATTATTCCCGATTATGATATCTATAGACGCATCTGCCTCTGCTTTTTTTGTATCTGCCTGCACATAGCATCCGGCTGCGACCACGATGGCATCCGGATTCATCTTTTTTGCTTTGTGAAGCATCTGTCTCGACTTGCGGTCGGCAATATTGGTAACGCTGCAGGTATTGATCACATAAATGTCCGCACCCGGTTCAAAAGGCACGATTTCATAGCCTGCCGCCTCTAACATCTGCTGCATTGCCTCGGTCTCATATGCATTTACTTTACATCCCAGATTATGCAGTGCAACTTTTCCTTTCATTGTCTACCTTCTTTCTTTTCTGCCAAATTATTTTTCTGTTTTCTTTGAATCTTTGTATGCTTTCACCTTGACTTTTAGCAATCAAAACGGTAAGATAAATTTAGTTGAAATGCGCCGCACAAAACTGTTATTGACAGATTTACGCGCCGTACATTCCAAAAAATAATCTGAATTTTCGGGAGGAAGTTATCATGAAAACTGTTAGTATTTCACTTAATTCCATTGACAAAGTAAAAGCATTTGTAAACGATATTTCCAAATATGATTTCGATTTTGATCTGGTTTCCGGAAGATATGTGATCGATGCAAAATCTATCATGGGTATCTTCAGTCTGGATCTTTCCAAACCGATCAATCTGAACGTTCATGCAGAAGGAAGCAGCCTGGACGAAGTATTAAAGGTACTTGCTCCATACATTATTGAATGATGATTCTGCACTTTTAAATCGGGAGTCTGTGTTTCACAGACTCCCGTTTTTTACGCTTCGCGTATTTTATCTCGCTTCCAGTTTACGCTTCAATATAGATCCTCTCTGCGGTATTGACCGCCTGATCCATCATCTCATCAATCTTCTCTGCGAGTTTTGTCTCTGATTTTTTGATCATCTGGATGTTCGGTTTGGTTACCGGATGTTTTGCCACAAAGATCGTACAGCAGTCTTCGTATGGCTGAATGGATGTCTCGTAAGTATTGATCTTCAGAGAGATATCCACGATCTCCTGTTTGTCAAATCCGATCACCGGACGGAATACCGGCATCGTGCACACTTCGTTCGTTGCCGCAAGACTCTGTACGGTCTGGCTTGCCACCTGTCCGATGCTCTCTCCTGTGATCAGTCCCAGGCATCCCTGCTCTTTTCCGATGCGTTCTGCAATCTTCATCATGTAACGGCGCATAATGATTGTCAACTCGTCGTGCGGGCACTGATCGTAGATATACAACTGAATATCTGTAAAGTTTACAACATACAGATTGATCGGTCCGCTGTATCTTGCCACCAGTTTTGCCAGATCTACCACTTTCTGTTTGGCACGTTCGCTGGTGTATGGCGGTGCATGGAAATAAACCGCATCGATCTTTACGCCACGTTTTGCGATCATGTAACCGGCTACCGGAGAGTCGATACCACCTGATAACAAAAGCATCGCTTTTCCGTTAGTTCCGATCGGCATACCGCCAGGTCCCGGGATAGACTCGGAATAAATATAGATTTTTTCACGGATCTCCACCGTGATCAGCAACTGTGGATCGTGCACATCGACTTTCATCTCCGGAAATGCATCCAGGATCGCTCCGCCGAGGTTTGCATTCAGTTCCATCGAAGTTCCCGGATAGGTCTTCTTTGCACGGCGTACATGCATCTTGAATGTTTTATTTTTATCCGGATACACATGGTCCACATAAGCCACCACATCTTTTTCCAGCTGTTCGTATCCCTGATCTTCTTTGATCACAACCGGGCAGATATACGCAATACCAAATACGCGTTTTAACGCTTCCAGTGCTTCCTCATAATCAAAGTCACCCTCGGTCAGCACATAGATTCTTCCCTGCTCTTTGGTTACATGGAAGGTTCCCTCTACCGGTTTCAATACATATTCCATCTGACGGATCAGCGCATCTTCAAACAGATATCTGTTTTTTCCCTTGATGCCGATCTCCGCATATTTTACTAAAAATGCTTTAAACATCTCTTTTCTCCTTCTGTTCCTTCCTGCGCTTAATGTCTTGCATACCGGCGCAGCATCGGTACTACTTCATTTAACACCTGTAACGTATAGTCCAGTTCTTCTTTTGTGGTTGTCTCACAGAAACTGAACCGTACGGTTGCTTCCATCTGATTCTTCGGCAGTCCGATGGCTGTCAGCGTCGGGCTTCCGCTTCTTTTATGTGTGGAGCAGGCACTTCCCGCTGACACATAGATGTCTCTTTCTTCCAGGGTATGTAATAACACTTCGCTTCGCACACCCACAAATGCAGCACTTACGATCTGCGGCGCAGCCGCTTCCCCGTGCGGACCATGAACCACAACCTGATCCATCTTTTCGAGTTCTCCGACAAAATACGCGCGAAGATCATACATATGATTTACATTTTCTTCCAGATGATCATAGATCATTTTAGAAGCCAGTCCCAGTCCTGCGATTCCCGGCACATTGTCCGTGCCGGAGCGCATGCCTTTCTGCTGACCACCTCCGTAGATGATCGGGACAATTTTCATTTTTTCACTGATATATAAGAATCCGGTTCCTTTCGGTCCGTGAATCTTATGTCCGCTCGCGGAAAGCATATCGATATGCATTTTTTTCGGAAGAATCCGGAATTTTCCATATGCCTGAATCGCATCTACATGAAAATACGTCTTCGGATTCACCTGTTTGATCAGTTCCCCGATCTCTGCAATCGGCTCTACCGCTCCGATTTCGTTATTCACAAACATCACCGATACCAGAATCGTCTCCGGACGGATCGCTTCTTTCAGTTCTTCCAGAGAAATCTGTCCCTGTGCATTGACACCCAGTCTCGTCACTTCAAATCCCTGGCTTTCCAGAAATTCCGCCGGGGCGGATACTGCCGGATGTTCAATGCTACTGATAATGATATGATTCCCCTGCCGTCTGTTTGCCAGTGCTGTTCCGATCAGTGCCCAGTTGTTGGACTCGGTTCCACCGGAGGTAAAATAAATTTCTTTTTCCTGTACTTTTAACGTAGCCGCGATCTGTCCTGCCGCTTCTTTCACGTATCGTTCACTCTCCACACCCTTCTGATGCATGGCGGAAGGATTGCCATAGTCATCCATCATAGTCTTTACGACAATATCCTTCACCTCTGCATAACAGCGGGTTGTGGCTGAATTATCTAAATATGCTTCCACTTGTTATTCCTTTCCTTCCAACAAAAACATCAGGATCGAGAGTACCGTCATTCCTGCTGTCTCTGTCCGCAAAATCCGTTTTCCCAGTGTGATCGGCTGTACCTGATGTGCCATGGCAAGTTCAATCTCTTCCGGTGTAAATCCACCTTCCGGTCCGATAAAGATACCGATGGACTGTCCTGGTTCGATCTGTTCAAACAGTTTTTTCGTATGCGCCATATCTTCGGCAAGCTCATACGGAATAAACCGGATATCCAGCTCTCCGGCGTAGTTCACTGCCTCTGAAAACTTCATCACAGAATGAATCTGTGGAATCACCATTCGTTTGGACTGTTTTGCAGCGCTTTCTGCGATCGTCTGCCACCGTTTCTGTTTGGATGCTTCTTTTTTGGCATCCAGTTTTACTACCGCCCGTGCAGTGCTCACCGGAATCACTTCATAAACGCCGAGTTCCACCGCTTTCTGAATGATCATCTCCATCTTGTCACTCTTTGGAAGTCCCTGAAACAGATAAATCTTTGACGGCAGCTCCATGCCTACTTCCTGCACATAGCTGATATCTGCGATCACTTCTTCCGCTTCCATCTCGCCGACCAGACAGGTATATTCCAGATTATCCCCTGCGCTGATCAGGATGGTTTCTCCCTGACGCATCCGAAGCACATTTTTTATATGGTTCACATCACTGCCTGTGATATGCACCTTTTTTTCTTCCATATCAATCTGTTCCGGTTTTACAAAAAAACGATACATCTTACGCCTGCTTTCTTGCGGTTACGGATACCCACTCGCCCTGATATGTCACTTCCAGAATCTCCAGACCGGCTGCTTTCACGGCATCTACTACGGTCGGTTCTTTATCATCGATGATACCGGAGGTAATATATACTGCGCCCGGTTTCATCTGGTTAACAATGACCGGTGTCAGCGGTACCAAAACATCTGCCAGAATATTTGCCACTACGATATCGTAGCATCCGTATCCGACTTTATCCTGTACTTCTTTGTCATCGATGATATTTCCGATCATCATGTCGAAGCTTTCCGGAATGATTCCGTTTACTTCTTTATTTTCTTCCACTGCCGGTACCGCACATGGATCCAGATCGGTTCCGACTGCGTGTTTTGCACCCATTTTCAGTGCAATGATCGACAGAATACCGCTTCCGGTTCCCACATCGAGAAGTTCGGTCTCCGGTGTCACGTATTTTTTCAGCTGGCGGATACACAGCTGTGTGGTCTCATGCATACCGGTTCCAAATGCTGTTCCCGGATCGATATGGATGATCATCTTGTCTTTGTCCTCTTCTTTGACTTCTTCCCAGGAAGGAATGATCAGAATGTCATCCACATAAAACTGTTTGAAGTATTTTTTCCAGTTGTTGATCCAGTCGATATCTTCCGTCTCATCCACGGCAATACTGCCCTCGCCGATCTCACAGAACATCCGCAGGGATTCCAGTTCTTCTTTTACCTGAGAAAGAATCTCTTCTTCTGTTTTCTCCTCGCCATTTACCGTAAGGGTTCCGTCTTCTGCCTCTTCCACAAAGAAACTTAAGTAAGCGATTCCGTCATCTTCCGGTCCGTCCGGCAGGATGTCTACAAACATCTGCTCTTTTTCCATCGCAGTCAGCGGCACTTTGTCTTCAATCTGTGCGCCTTCCAGTCCGATATCATATAACGTACTGATGATAATATCTTCTGCATCTGTCACTGTTTTTATTTTAAATTTTTTCCATTTCATAGTATTTCTCACCTTTCTGTACAAGTACACAAGTGCATAGCTATGATAACTATACTAGATTCTGTCCGAAAAAGCAACAAAAGAGATTGCCCGGAAACTATTTCTGTTTTCCGGACAGTCTCTTTTGCCTGTAACTGTCTGACTCTTTTTTATTTTCTGTCGTACAGTCTGTTATTTCTAATCTTCGTAACTGTTCAGTTCCTTCACAGTTACAAGCAAAAATGCCATCACCTACGGTGATGGCATTTTTGCTCGTATGTCTCGGGATTTTGGCATATTCATGCCAAAACACCTCGCGGAATATTCCCTACTGAATAGTTATTAATCCTCAAAGGTTTCTTTCAGTTTATCCATGAAGCGTTTTTTCTTTTCTTTCTCCGGTGCCGGTTTTCCCTGGCATGCTGCGTCGAAAGCACGAAGTGCATCTTTGGCTTCCTCGGAAAGTTTGGTCGGTACCTGGACAACCAGGGTGACATACTGATCACCGCGGACATTTTTGTTTCTCAGTGACGGTACACCTTTTCCGCGCAGACGGATCTTGGTATCGGTCTGTGTTCCAGGTTTTACTTCGTACTCTACTTCACCGTCTACCGTGCTGATGCGGATCTTACCACCCAGTGCAGCCTGTGCATAGGTGATCGGTGCTGTGGAGAAGATATTCATATCCTGTCTCTGGAAGATCGGATGACGGGCTACCTGTACTTCTACCAGCAGATCGCCTCTCGGTCCGCCATTGGTTCCCGGTTCTCCTTTTTCACGGATACGGATGCTCTGTCCATCGTCGATACCTGCCGGAATAGATACCTGGATCTTCTTTCTGCTTGCGGTAAATCCGGTTCCACGGCAATCCGGGCATTTGTCTTTGATGATCTTACCGGTTCCTCCACAGTCCGGACAGCTCTGTACGTTTCGTACCATACCGAACATGGACTGCTGTGTATAGGTTACCTGACCGGTTCCATGACATTTGCTACAGATTTCCGGAGAAGTACCCGGTTTTGCACCGGTTCCGTTACATTTGGTACAGGTATCTTTCAGTGTCAGTTCCAGTTCTTTTTCGCAGCCGAAAACTGCTTCCTGGAAAGTAATATGAACAACCGCACGCAGGTTTGCTCCACGCATCGGACCGTTGTTCGCTCTGCGGCTTCTTCCGCCACCGAACAGATCCCCGAAAATATCGCCGAAGATATCGCCCATATCTGCGCCGTTAAAGTCGAATCCACCGAAACCGCCACCCTGACCGGCTCCACCATTTTCAAATGCTGCATGACCGTACTGGTCGTATGTTCTTCTCTTTTCCGGATCGCTCAGTACGCTGTACGCCTCTGTCGCCTCTTTGAATTTTGCTTCTGCTTCTTTATCCCCTGGGTTCATATCCGGATGATATTTTTTCGCCAGTTTCCGGTATGCTTTTTTCAAGGTCGCATCATCAGCTCCGCGCTCTACACCCAGAACCTCATAATAATCTCTTTTCTCTGCCATTTTCTTTCACCTTATCGAAACGCCTCGTACCCCTGGGGGATACAACTGCGGAATTATCAAACTAAATGATGTTGGGGTCAAAAAATATTTTGACCCCTTTGATACCGGATTGTTCCGTACTTCGTACTCTCACAATCCTCAAAAACATTCGTAATCCGCTCATTTTTCTTCGAAAAATGGCTACTTACTCATGTTTTTGGCGGGTTCCAAGTTCAGAAATCTTCCTGCAAGCAAGCTTGCGTCAGATTTCCGACCTTTTAACCCTGGTATCATCACATTATGGGGACGGTGATCCTTCCGGTATCCCCGTCCCCTGAACTTACTTACATAAGTTTTGCAACCGTTTGGTAAGCATTTTTATTCGCTTTATTAAACTTCTTTGTAGTCAGCGTCTACGACATCATCGCCGTAGCCTGCTTCGCTGGATCCCTGAGAAGCACCGCCTGCCGCACCGTTCATGTCCGGACCTGCACCCTGAGCACCTGCTGCCCCCTGTGCCTGCTCGTATACTTTTGCGAACAGTTTCTGTGCGCTTTCCATCAGTTTTTCTTTTGCAGCTTTGATCTCTGCAACCTGCTCATCTGTCATGTTATCTACAGGAGCTTTTGCGATCAGATCTTTCAGAGCTGCCAGATCAGCTTCTACTGCTGTCTTATCGTTGGCATCCAGTTTGTCACCTACTTCTTCGATGGCTTTCTCTGTCTGGAATACCATAGCGTCTGCATCGTTTCTTGTATCAATAGCTTCTTTTCTCTTCTTATCCTGTGCTTCGTACTCAGCAGCTTCTTTTACTGCTTTGTCGATATCGGAATCAGACATATTGGAACCAGCTGTGATAGTAATGTGCTGTTCTTTTCCTGTTCCCAGGTCTTTTGCAGATACATTTACGATACCGTTGGCATCAATATCAAAAGTTACTTCGATCTGCGGAACACCTCTTCTTGCTGGCGGGATACCATCCAGACGGAACTGTCCAAGAGATTTGTTGTCTTTCGCAAACTGTCTCTCACCCTGTACGACGTTGATGTCTACGGCTGTCTGGTTATCTGCTGCTGTGGAGAAGATCTGGCTCTTTTTGGTCGGGATGGTTGTATTTCTCTCGATCAGTCTGGTTGCGATACCACCCATTGTCTCGATAGACAGTGACAGTGGAGTTACATCCAGAAGCAGGATATCGCCGGCACCGGCATCGCCTGCCAGTTTACCACCCTGTACGGAAGCTCCCAGAGCTACGCACTCATCCGGGTTCAGACTCTTGCTTGGTTCATGTCCTGTCAGCTGTTTTACTTTATCCTGTACAGCCGGGATACGTGTAGAACCACCAACCAGAAGGACTTTGCTCAGTTCAGAAGCGGTCAGTCCTGCATCTGACAGTGCTCTTCTTACAGGTTCTGCTGTCAGTTCTACCAGATCATGTGTCAGTTCATCGAATTTTGCTTTTGTCAGGTTCATATCGAAGTGTTTCGGACCTTCTGCTGTAGCTGTGATGAATGGCAGGTTGATGTTGGTTGTTGTAGAAGAAGAAAGTTCTTTTTTCGCTTTCTCTGCTGCTTCTTTGATTCTCTGCAGAGCCATCTTATCCTGAGACAGGTCTACACCTTCTGTTCTCTTGAACTCTGCCAGCATGTAATCTGCTACTTTCTGGTCGAAGTCATCACCACCCAGACGGTTGTTACCTGCGGTAGACAGAACTTCGATAACGCCATCACCGATCTCGATGATAGATACATCAAATGTACCACCACCTAAGTCGTATACCATGATCTTCTGTTCCTGTTCGTTGTCCAGACCATATGCCAGAGCTGCTGCTGTAGGCTCGTTGATGATACGTTTTACATCAAGACCTGCGATCTTACCTGCATCTTTGGTAGCCTGACGCTGCGCATCGTTGAAGTAAGCCGGAACAGTGATAACTGCTTCTGTTACTTTTTCACCCAGGTAGTTTTCTGCATCGGATTTCATCTTCTGCAGGATCATAGCGGAAATCTCCTGTGGAGAATATTTTTTGTCATCGATGGTTACTTTGTAGTCAGTACCCATATGTCTTTTAATAGAAGAAACTGTTTTATCTGCGTTGGTTACTGCCTGACGTTTTGCAGGTTCACCTACCAGTCTTTCTCCTGTTTTTGTAAATGCTACTACAGATGGTGTTGTTCTTGCTCCTTCTGCATTTGTGATAACGGTTGGTTTTCCACCTTCCATAACAGCTACACAGCTGTTTGTTGTTCCTAAGTCAATACCAATGATTTTTCCCATGACTGTTTCCTCCTCATGAATTATAATCTTAATCTATATTCTGATAATTGTTAGTTGGCTACTTTTACCATGCTGTGGCGGACTACACTGTCTTTGTACATGTAACCCTTCTGGAACTCTTCTACTACGATGTTCTCTCCGACTGTTTCATCTTCCACATGCATCACTGCATTGTGGAAATCCGGATTGAATTCATTTCCTACAGCTTCAATGGCTTTTACTCCCATGCCATCCAGTGCGGTAAGGAACTGTTTGTAGATTTTTTCCATTCCCTGTACGAAAGGATCTTCTTTGTCTTCTGCGACATCCAGACCTCTTTCAAAGTTATCGACTACCGGAAGGATCTTCTCGATCACATCCTTGGCTCCCACAGCATACATACCTGCTTTTTCTTTTTCGGTACGTTTTCTGAAGTTTTCGAACTCGGCCATCTGGCGTTTTACGCGATCGGTCAGTTCTTCGATTTTTTCATCTTTTTTATCTTTTTTCTTTTTTCCAAAAAGTTTTTTCTCTTTGGTCTCTTCCACTTCTTCGCTTCCTGCCTGAGTTTCAGGAGTTGCTTCGGTGACTTCGTCTTCAGCTGCCTCGGTTTCTTTTACCTCTTCGGCTGTCTCCTCAGCAGTCGTTTTATTTTCTTCTGTCATCTCTCACATTCCACCTTTCTACGGCTTTTTGAATATGTTGTCCAACTGGACTTTCAATGTTTTCAGATTATCTACTACATTTTCATAATCCATTCGCTTCGGTCCGATAATTCCTATCGTTCCTTTCATTCCCTCTCCAAGATCATACGATGCGGTAACTACGCTGCAGTCTTTCATGGTCTGTATCGGGCTTTCATTTCCTATATATACCTGAATTCCTGTATTCTCTCCGGAATCAGAAACGGTATCTTTAATCATCTCAACCAGTTCCTGTTTATCCTCAAATGCGGATATCAGCTCGCTGGCTTTACTGCTGTCTGCCAGTTCCGGATACTTGAAGATGTTGGTCGCTCCGCTTGTATACACCGGAACTTCCTCATCGTCCACTGCAATGGCATCTGCCACCGCATCTAATACGGTACTTACCACGCCGCTGTGGACACCTGCCTGTTCTTTCAGCTTCGTGATCATGCCAAGACTGATCTCTTCGATCGTCAGGCCATTCAGCTGTGTGTTCAATAACAGGTTCAGTTTCAGGATCTGTTCATCATCGATCGTCTCATCCAGATTCACGATCTGGTTCTTTACCAGGTTGCCTTCCACAACGATCACCGCCAGAAGCTGTTCTTCGTTCAGCTTGGATAACTGAATGAACTTTACTTTGTTGTGATGATAGGTAGGACCGGTAATGAGCGTCGCATAATTCGTATTGGATGCAAGCACCTTGACCACCTGTTTGAGCACCCGTTCCATCCGGTCTGTCTTCTCGATCATGATTTCCTTCATCTCGGAAACTTCCTGATCTTTTTCTTTCATCAGTTCATCGACATATAACCGATAACCGAGATCCGATGGAATCCTGCCCGCTGAGGTGTGAGGCTGTACGATGTATCCCAGATCTTCCAGATCCGACATCTCATTTCGAATGGTGGCAGAACTCAGATTCAAATCTGTGTATTTGGAAATGGTTCTCGAACCAACCGGCTCACCAGTTTCCAGATAGGTCTGGATAATCGCTTTTAAAATCTTGCGTTTTCTTTCATCCAAATCCTGCATCTTCTCTGCCTCCTTCTTTGTCTTTTTGTTGTGTTAGCACTCGTTTAAGCGGAGTGCTAACATCTATGGTTTAAAGATAGCACTGCCTCTTTTATTTGTCAATGGGTATTTTGAAAATTTTTGTTTTTTCTTGGATTTCTTTTCTTATTGGTGTTTTAAGCTGGAAATTTTCTCCTGTGTTTTTCTCTTACTTTCGTTTTCTGGAAGCCTCTGTGTTCTCATACAAGCATAGTTTTGACACATTATTCACTCACGTAAGATGACATATACTTTATGCTTTGCAAACTTTTCTCGTTATCGCAACAATCGCCGTGTTCTCACACAACCAGGTCTTTGACTCGTTGCTCGCGTAAACGAGAAAAATACGCTTCACGAATTTTTCTCGTTATCACGGCAGTTGCCAAGTTCTCATGCAAGCATGGACTTTGGCTCGTTGCTCGCGTAAAATAAAAAGAAAGAATTTCCTGCCGAAAATGTCCTCTCACACATTTTGAGGATATTTTCTCAGAAAATTCTTTCTTTATATAAATACAGATTTTTTGAGTCGTACTCTTACTTGTCCAGTTCTTCCAGATTCTTCTTCAGTTCAATCATCTGGTCACGCAGCTCGGCTGCCATCTCGAAGTTCAGGTCGGCTGCTGCCGCTTTCATCTGTTTTTGTACTTTTCCGATCAGTTCTTCGAGTTCCTTGCGGCTCATGGATTCCATATCTTTTTCCAGCTTCTTCTGCGTCTTTGCCACTTCTTTGGATATGCTAATCAGATCCCGGACTGCCTTTTTGATCGTCTTCGGTGTAATTCCGTGTTCCTTATTATATGCTTCCTGTAGCTCTCTTCTTCGAAGCGTCTCATCGATCGCACGGCGCATGGAATCGGTGATCACATCGGCATACATGATGACATGTCCCTCTGCATTTCTGGCTGCGCGACCGATCGTCTGGATCAGAGAAGTTTCCGATCGCAGGAATCCTTCTTTGTCCGCATCCAGGATTGCCACCAATGAGATCTCCGGGATATCCAGCCCTTCTCGAAGCAGGTTGATGCCGACCAATACATCGAAGACATCCAGACGCATATCGCGGATGATCTCCGAACGTTCCAGCGTATCAATATCGGAATGCAGGTATTTGACACGGATACCCAAATCTTTCATATAATCGGTCAGTTCCTCCGCCATTCGTTTGGTAAGCGTTGTCACCAGGATCTTATTGTGTTTTTCCACCTCTTTGTTGACTTCCCCTACCAGATCGTCAATCTGTCCCTCCACCGGACGCACTTCCACATAAGGATCCAGAAGTCCGGTCGGACGGATGATCTGCTCTGCCCGAAGAAGTTCGTGATCTTTTTCATACTGTCCCGGCGTTGCCGACACGAAAAGCACCTGATCGATCCTCTCCTCAAATTCTTCAAAGTTCAACGGGCGGTTATCTTTTGCCGACGGAAGACGGAATCCATAATCCACCAGCGTCGATTTTCTCGACTGGTCACCAAAATACATACCGCGCACCTGTGGCACCGTAATATGTGACTCATCAATCATGATCAGATAGTCATCCCCGAAGTAATCCATCAGTGTATACGGCGGCTCTCCCGGTTTCAGTCCTGCAAGATGCCGGGAATAGTTCTCGATACCGGAACAAAAACCTGTCTCTTTCATCATTTCCAGATCAAAATTGGTCCGTTCGCTGATTCTCTGTGCCTCGAGAAGTTTGTCTTCGCTTTTAAAATACGCCACCTGTTCTTCCATTTCTTTTTCAATGGCCTTGGAGGCCTCCAGGATACGTTCCATCGGCACAACATAATGAGACGCCGGATATAAGGCGATATGATTCAGTTCTCTCCGGATCTCCCCGGTCAGCACATCCACTTCCGTGATCCGGTCAATCTCATCCCCGAAGAATTCCACCCGGATCGCCACATCCGATTCATACGCCGGAATAATCTCCACCACATCTCCCCGCACCCGGAAGGTTCCACGGTGAAAATCCATATCATTTCTGTCATACTGCATGTCGACCAGACTCCGCAGCACCTCATCCCTGTCTTTCTCCATTCCAGGACGCAGAGAGATCATCATGTTCTGATAGTCCTCCGGACTGCCGATTCCATAGATACAGGATACACTTGACACGATGATAACATCTTTCCGTTCGGAAAGTGCCGCGGTAGCTGAGAGCCGGAGTCTGTCGATTTCCTCGTTAATGGCGGAGTCCTTGGCAATGTAAGTATCCGTGGAGGGGACATAGGCTTCGGGCTGGTAGTAGTCGTAGTAGGAGACAAAGTATTCCACTGCGTTATTCGGGAAAAACTCCTTAAATTCTCCGTATAACTGCGCTGCAAGCGTTTTGTTATGTGCAATAATCAACGTTGGTTTGTTTAATTGCTGAATGACATTTGCCATGGTAAATGTCTTGCCGGAACCGGTGACACCCAGAAGTGTCTGACACTGGTTGCCTTCTTTGAACCCTTCGACCAGCTCTTTGATCGCTTCAGGCTGATCGCCGGTTGGTTTGTATTCGGATACTAATTCAAAATGATCCATATGATTTCTCCTGATCCGCTCTGGCTGGCGGTGATATTTTAGAAATAGTAGTTGTATTCTTAGTATTGTTACTTATCCAGTATAGCATTCGGAAGAAAAAAAGTACAGAGCAAAGCCGAATGTTTGTTCTGTGAAATTTAATGGTAAATTTTAAACACATTGACAGACCATCCTTTTCCGATATATACTATTTTTATTACACACGTAAGATTTGGAGGAATATCACATGAGCAATCTGCCTCAAATTTCAGAAGCTGAATTTGAAGTTATGAAAATCGTTTGGAAATACGCACCAATCAGCACCAATGAAATTACTGAAAAATTAACACAAATTTCCAGTTGGAGTCCTAAAACAATTCAGACATTGATTAAACGTCTCGTTTCTAAAAAAGCACTAACCTATGAAAAACAAAGCCGGGTTTTTGTCTATACTCCATTGGTCAAGGAAGACGAATATATTCGGCAGGAAAGTAATTCTTTTTTAAAGCGATATTATAATGGTAATATCACTTCTATGCTTGCCTCTTACATTGAGGATGATAAATTGTCTGAAGAAGACATTGCCAGCTTACGGAATCTTCTTTCCAATCATTAACCATGGGAGGAGCATATTTTGATATATTTTAGTTTTCGATTTTTACTCTGTAATGCCATCATTTGTATTTTTTTAGGTAGTTTACTGGGATTAAAAAATTTATTGCAAAGGCAATTATCCGCATGTATGCAATATAATCTTTCGATTATATTTCTTGCCGTTCTAATTGTTCCCTTTTTACCGATAAACTCTGCCCCATCTTCTATATCGTGGAGACATTTGCTGACAGCCAGTTCAAGTACCAATGGTGACATTCAAACCACTTTTCTTTCTGGTAATGGTTATAATTTGGATAAAATAAATGATTTTGCTGTCTCTGTCAGCACCCAAATACCAACTTTTATTCACACATTACTTGTATTTTTCTGGAGTATCGGTATATTCATAATGTTTTTTCTTCTCTACCGCTCAGTAAAACAAGTAAAAGCCTTACATAGTTCTGCTTTACCTCTTCAAAATGAAGAACTAAACGCTCTTTATATAGAATGTTTAAACGAAGTGAACAGCAAGCATACCATTCCGATTTATAGTACAGCATTTTTGAAATCTCCTGTTTTGGCTGGTTTCCTGCATCCTCGCATTTATCTTCCAATTCACTTGATTTCAGATTTTAACGCTGGAACTATAAGCGCAACTGATATTCGCTATATGCTTCTTCATGAACTGCAGCACTACAAGCATAAAGATATTCTAATTGGATATTTGATAAATACAGTAAATGTTTTCTACTGGTTCAATCCCCTAATCTGGTATTTTCTAAAAAGAATACGACAGGAACGGGAACTTGCCTGCGACAGTGCTGTATTACAATTATTGAAAGAAACAGAATACAAGTCATATGGAAATACACTGATTAACTTTGCCGAAACAATAGCTCTGTCTCCATTCCCTCTTACTATGGGAATTAGTGGAAATATAAAACAGTTAAAAGGACGCATTTTAAATATTGCATCATTCCACCAACCTACTTTTAAACAAAAAATTCGTGGATATCTTATATGCATATTCGTCTCTACTATCATCATTGGATGCATTCCCATACTTTCTG
>ERZ506880.163-NODE-163-length-40143-cov-6.328378_pt1 | contig 40143 bp, 63 predicted proteins | sample MGYA00512906_ERZ506880 | MGnify/ENA metagenome assembly ERZ506880
AGTCACCTGTCTCAACAAGAGGTGCGTTAAAGCCTTTTTTCTTGACTGTGGAAGGTGCGTTAGGAGGGAGGATAGCAGAATTACCAAAACCCCTTTTAATTGCCTTTTGAGTATTCTTTGCAAATGCTTCTAAGGTATTTGAAGGGTCCGTGTTGAGACTGCTAAGTTGCTTATATAGATTCTTCTTAGTCTGCTCTAACAAGGTCTGTTTGTTTAGCATCATAGTGATTTCAAACAACCTACGATATACTTTACCAGAAGCTGAAGGAACCCCAATAACTTCTTGTAAATACATTAAAGCAGGATAAGAAAAACCAGAGCTATGTTGACCTTGTTCTTGAAAATACCCAACTTGAGCATTAGCCGTTTGCAAGTTCTTCATAGCCCCGACTAATTTTGCTCTAGCGGGGTGAATAACCCTTTTAACCATTATTCATCTCGCTCGATAATAAATACGCCATTAACACGGTTGCAGTAATCTCTGCCTTCGTATCTGGCAGCATCACCATATTCTGTGTATTTCTTGACAGAGCAAGGATTCTGACGACGCATGTCAATATCACACTGATTAATACCACCTGCATAGGGTAGTCCTGAAACAGAGCTTTTAACAAGGTCGTCATAAACAGCTTTCAGAGACTTGAATCTGGAAGAGTTACGTAAATAAACACCACCAACCTTCTCATCTCCCATCTTGGCTACTTGAAAGAGTAAATATTTAAGAGCTTTGATGGCTGCTTTCTTTTCATCCTTTCCAGATTCTAGATAGAACCACTCTAGCACAGACTGCTCAATAAGAATTTCATCATTATTGGTGTCTGTGCAGAGGATTCTTACTCTATCAAGAGGGTTATTGGCTGGGTCGCCTGTATAACACATTCATAACCCTCCTTAAGAATATTAGTCTTTGGCGTCAGCACGAACATCTACCAGCAACTGAGGACGAGTACAGTATGGCAGCATGTAAGAGTGAGCTTCAAAGTCAATACCTTCGTCACGGTCTTTTTCGTATTCAAATACGTACAGTTCCTGACCAAGTGTATTTGCATAACCCATCTTAGGACATGGGCCATATGCAACTTCGAAGATGTTGTTAGCTTCACCCAGCATAGATACGTTAGGGAAAGCATGACCAACACCAACAGTGTCTGCTACGCTGTCAATACTCACCAGAGTATGAACCTTACCACGCTTGTCTTTGAACTTACCGTTGTACTGGACAAACTTAACACCACCGTAGTAGAAAGTATTCATGTGAGCCTGAACACCGTCAGAACCACCAGTTCTCAGAGAACCAGTAATCTGTTGCCAAGCCAGTGGAGTCTGCTGTGCAAGATAAGCGTCACGAATCTTAGGATGCTTAACCAGTTTGCTGAAGAACACACGGTCAACAACTACGTGAATTTCTTCACCGTTGATTACAGTGCCAGTCTTAGCTTCGTCTTCCATGTGCATACGCAGTTCTTCAATAGAAGCGTCGATGTCAGCATTAGGATTGTCAAGGTCGAAGTAAACAGTCTTCTTCTCAACGTCGAACTGCTTGTACAGGTCAGCATACAGAGTACCACGAGCATCAACAACTTTACCCTTCAGAGCTTGCATAAACAGGAACTCACGAGTAATATCGAACTTGGTACGAATCTTCATCAGCTTCTTAGCACGTACTACAGCTTCAGTAGTCAGTTCATTTGCAGTGCCTGGCTGACGTACACCCTGAATCTCATCAGGAGTAATGCTTTCAACTTCTTTGAAGTACATCATTGGGAAGCTGATTTGACGAACACGCTCAGGTGCGCTAGTCTCTGCTTTACGGCTATCACGGTCTACCGCATCCAGTAAGCTAACATCCCAATCAGTCAAGTCCATAAGGAAAGTAGTTTGGGTGATTGGTGCTGAACGGAACAGACCTAAGTTGGAAATATACCCATAAGTATTTGGGATAGACTGGACTTCACCAGTCAGGTCAGCAAGGAAAAATCTGCTTTTTTCAGAATTAGTCAACATTGTAAAATTCTCCAGAATGTCTTATTATTGTTATTACAGGCCAGTTGGTACGAAATCAATACCCTTAGCAGCCAGAGCTTTCTTGACTTCATCAGCATCAACGCTTGATTCAAGAGTCAGCATGTCTTTCAGTTCTGCATCACGGTAGATGCCTACCACTTTCAACTGACCATGATAAGACAGTTGTGAGTCTGCATAAAAGTTAACGATACATACTGAATCAGCCTGAGCTTCTTGCCCTGCTGTAACTTTAGTACCATCTGCTTTCAGAACTTCACCTACACGGTATTCTGTTGAAGCAACTGGAGTGTACTCTTTACGAGAGTGGCCTGTTGGGGTAACCTGTTCCCAAAGAATGATATCATTCAGAGGTTCTCTTTTACCTAACTTAGTAAAACCTTGATATGCCATTATTGTGTTCCTTATTTGATAAGAGATTTTAGAGCATTCTGGAGAGCCAGTTTGCGTTGTTCAGCGGTGTCTTCGGAAGCATTTTTAGCTGGTTCTTTTTCTTCTTCAACCAAATCAGCTTCGCCGTCATTACCCATTTCTTCCATAGCGTTGGAATGTTCAAGAACAGCACCAGCAGTTTCTTTCAGCTTGGTAATTTCTGATTCTTTTTCTTCCATTGCAGAAGCATGGGACGCGATAGTTTCATTAAGTTTCTGGTTAGCACCTTCCATAGCATTCATAAACAGAACACTCAGAGGGTTATCAAGACCAGCACCTAAAATAGTCGTTGCAGCTTCTTTTGCATCAAATCCAAAAGCTTCAGCAGAAGCAGAAATCTTATTAGTCAAGTCTGACAAAGCAGCTTCCTGTTCTTTAGCTTTCATTTGAGCAACCTGAAGACGCAAAGCTTCTAGTTCTTGCTTTTCTTGTTCAGTCATTTCTTCACCTGAATTGTTAACGTTTAAACTTACAGGAGCCTCTTCAGAACCTTGTAAGTAATTTAAGAAATCATCTTGAGACATGATTGAGTTAATTAAACCAAGTTCAAGAGCTTCCTGAGCAGAATAAACATTCGCCTCAGTATTCTTTACAGCTTCTTCAGAGAGATTACGAGATTCAGCTACAAAACCTGTAAAGGTTGCGTACGTATCATTAATTCTCTTTTGAAGTCTTTCTTTGCTTTCTTCTGAAAGTGCTTGGAATGGTGAACCCATACCTTTAAACTCACCAGCTTTGATGACGTTAATTGTTACGCCATTCTTTTCAAATGCCTTAGTTAATTCCTGATGAACCATAATTACACCAATAGAACCAACATCTGCATCTGGTGATGCAATAATTTCTTCAGCAGAAGATGCAAGAGCGTATGCAGCGGAACAAGCGAACTCATCTACATAAGCAATAATTTTCTTTTGGCCTCTTGAAGCCATAATGTGACGTGCTAATTCAAAGCAACCTGAAGCTTCACCACCACCAGAATCGATGTGCAGAACAATAGTCTTGATTGACTCATCTGCTAAAGCTTCGTCAAAGCCTCTACGCAAACCTTCATAAGAGCTTAATCCACCTGTACACATTGCATCAATGAATGTCATACGATGGGTTAAACCACCCATAATAGGGATAATAGCAATGTCATCTTTTACTTTTAAAAGACTTCTTGCTTCACCTTTGGGTTTATCAAAGTTTACTGCTGCTTGGACATCACCCAGCAATCTGTTATTCACATAAGTTGCTGCTGAGTGAGCTAATGATTCAGTGGCTAGTAAAGGTTGGTTGAATAATCTATCAGCAAGTCTGAAGATATTCGAACTCATTTTTACTCACCCTATTTGTTTAAATCTACAGAGACTGAAGAGATAACATAGATACCTTCTTCAGCAAAGAATTGAGGTTTGCTAAGAGCACCAGTTGCCACGCATTTATCGTTAGCATCCCACAAGCTATAGTGTGAGACCATTGCAGAAGCTGGAACAGTAATGTTAACTGTGTCTTCTGAGGCAATCAAGCCATTATCCGGTTCAGAAAAATAAATAGCCACTGGCTGAGTAACCTTATTTGCTGTAGGGTCTGCCGTTGGGTCTACATTGTGTAAAATAATAGTCGTTGGGGTTAGCGTGGCGAGGATTTTATTCTTACCATCAATAGTTAATGTTCCCATTAATTAAACCTTACTTTTTGTTTAAGGACTGTTGAATGGTTACCAGATTCATCTACCACATTTACAATCATATCATATACTTTACCTTTGACAAGTACTTTGTAATCATTTTGTGAAAAAATGTATTCAAGTCTGTTTGTTTCTTTATTAACTGTCATTGGAGATTGAAATGCAGTATCGAGGGTAATGAAAGCGGCTTCAATGCTATTAACATTTATACGTTTATTCTCGCAGTTATATAACTTTACACCCAAAAGGCATGAACTGTCAAATGGAATTTTAACAATTTCACTACAATTTCCTAAAATAAACGGTTTTCCACTCATTGGTGCATCAAGTAACCTGCAAATAGTGAAAACGTCAGAGGTTCCACCATCACTTACATAACCTGAAAGGCTGACCCTTGAGCCAGCCTCTACAGATAACTTGTCAGTAATGATAAGGACACCCCTATACGAATGCACTCGTGTAGCATTTGAAATAGAGATAACTTCAGCCATTATTTATTTGCCTTATTTGCTGTGCTTGGGTCTTTCGCTGAAGGTGTCTTTGCAGTACCTTCTCCAGCGGTCTTATAACCATCTCCTGAGCGGCTTTGGCTATTTGGAGAAAGCTTTTCAGATACTGGCTGAGACTCATCAGCAGGAGGAAGACCAATATGCTCTCTAAGCTTGTTAGATAGCTCTTTGTCAACTTCCAAAGCACCTACTGCAACAGTCTTCTGAATATAAGAACCAATTGCTTCAAGGTCTGGGGTTTCGATATCATCATATGTAATTTGTACATGTTCTTCATCGTCCCACATATTAAGAGCATAAGTCTGTGCAACTAAATCACGGTTAATTACGTTCTTAATTTGCTTCAGCAGAATATCTACTGACATCGCTAATAAGCTTGTCTTAGAATCTGCAAGAGAGAATGAACCGTATTTTGACTGACCCATAGCAAGAACATCTGACATAAATGCCATCATAATCTGCTTAGAGTATCTGTCAATAATAGAACCTGTATCGTATGCTTTAGCACCCTGTCTAGAAACTAATGAGAACTCAAAAATATCCTCTTTAGTGTCTGGGTCAATATATCTAGGCCAGATTAAACCTGCTCTGTCGTTAGCAATCATATCATTAACAACAGTCTTGCAGTATTGTACGAAAGCTTTCTTTTCAGGTTCTGCATTTTCATCCAGATAATCTGGTGGTAAACCAATCTTTGGCATACCTACCAAGTCTCTTGAAACACCAACTGCTTCATACTCTTCAATCTGTACTTTATACTTCCACGGTACATAAGCATTAAGTAATGGTGAACGACCTTCTGGATTTCCATATTCATCGTCATACTTAAACAGCATGAATTTAGCTCGTGGAAGTTTTCTTGTTAATGGTCTTTCTCCAAGATTAATTGCTCCAGCAATATGTGAAACATTTCTCAGATTCTGTCTAACACCAGTAACTTTTCTAAAGTCTTCGTCAAAATACCACTTATCAAGTGTTGATTGGTTTCTGATTGGTAATTTAGCCCATCCAATTAAACCGTCATCAAATTTCGATTGATACTTTCCTTTTTTACCCTGACGTTTCTTATAAACCTTTTCGTTAACACAGAACCCATAAGTGCAGAATGACATTACAGAGTTAATAAAATCTGCCCAATCATGCTCCATGTCATCCATTAAAGAATTAAAGAAGTCTGCTCTTTCAAGCATTTTAGGGTCTTGCTCTTTTCCCTTTGGAGGTACGAATCTCCAGTTGACTTTTCTGACAAACATCTTAATAATATTTACAGATGCTGCTACAGCAGGGTCACGCATCATTAATTGGAAAGTTTTAATACTTTCAGGGAACCTTAGTGCCTGACGAGGTTCTTCATAGATTCTTCCATTCTTAACCTTCAGACCCAAAGAACCTACTTCACCCATTCTAAATGGTGGTAAGCTTTCTTGTGTTTCTGTAATATCTGCCATTCTTCTCACCTAGCTATCAACGTCTAAGCCCCTCATATGGGTTTCCTCTCACTAAATCTGTGTGAGCACCCATTGATGGTGGCTTGAATAATTTAACTTCGTTAAGACTGTTGAAAGCATCACTGGTAGCATCCACTTGGTCATCTTTAGTTTTGCCGTCACCACAAAAGCCTTCAAGTTCTTGAAAGTAAGCTTCATTCCAACTACCTCTCAAGACTTTTACAAGTCCAGCTTCAGAAGCAGCAGAAAATCCCGCAAAGCGGGTAACTTTATCTTTATTTGTTGGTTTGGCTCTTGCTCGATAACCTTTCTCGGCAAGTTTCCTGATGAGGGATGTTGCGTAGGATTTACCAGCAGCGCCTGGGTCTTGAGGGATAAAAATACCAGTTCGCTTACCGTCACTTTCAGCAGTCAAATTAATTTGTGTTTCGACTCCAGAGGGTCTATCTCTAAATCTTACTACATCAATGATATAATAGCAACCGTCTTTTTTAGATTTACCCATCTTAACACCTGCTGTCCAGTCTGGATTAGGGTTAATCTCAGATGGTAAAGTTGCTGCTAAGTCCCATGCTCTAACATCGAATACATCTTCTGGGAGTGAATCAACAATCTCACACCATTGTCTTTGCCAATAGTTTGAACCTTCTGCACGAGCCTTCCAGTTACCGAAACGAAGTCTTGCAACGTTTACAGGGGTGTTGTTTTCCAACTTACCACGGTACTTAGGCTCTAAGAAGTCAAGGATTGGGTTATCATCAATCGTACCAGAGATAAAGGTGTATGTTTGAGGAATCTCAAGAGGGAACATTTCAAGAATCTTGTCTCTCTCCCAATCAGAAACCATCACACCATCGTTCATTACATACCAACGAATACGACCACACTTTTCAGGGTCTGGATAACCTTCTTCATCTAAGAATGGCTCTACCCAATCGTAAATAAAGTGGTCTCTGTCTGGGTTCATAGAAATCTTCATGTATGAATCACCTTCAGCACCAGAACGTAAACGGGTTTGTAGGTATGAAATCTGTGAAGCAGAGAAGTGTGTACCTTCGTCAAAGTAAATAGCTGAGTATTCAATACCCTGATGGCCTTCAGCGTGCTTTTCAAGTTCTAGATAGGTAAACTTGATAGTCGCCCCAGAAGGGAATGTGATAGTCATTTTCTGCTCGTGAGGAATCCCACCAAACTTACCAAATAGTTTCTTTGCAGCAGGCCATAAACCACCTTGTAGCTGTGTTGTATTTCGACGGAAATATACAGCATTATAGTTAGGGTCTTCGATAAATCTTAAAGAGTCCATTAACAATGCAGCAGTCTTACCAGCACCAGCAGCACCACCATAGAGAACCAAGTCAGCATTAGTATTTAAAAAGACCTCTTGAGAACCCGGCTGAGGGGCTACATAATTCTTATCAGTCATCAATTTGAAGATAAGTCTAACTTGGTCTGGTGTGTATCTTAATAAAGTCAGAATTTGAGTTGGAAGGAATTTAGAGGGGTCTTTACCGAATGATTTGATAATTTCTTTTACTTCATCAGAAAGCCCCAACTCTCCAGCTAGGACTTTCCTAACATCTTCCACTCGCTTCTGCTTAACAGCATTTAAATCCATTAAGCACCTCCGCAAATAGAATTATTCAGAGTCTGTAGCAGTCTCTTCTTTCTTAACTTCGAACTTTGCATCAACAGCATCAAGAAGTGCATCCATAGAGGCTTCTTTGATATCAATACCTGTTGCTACAGATAATCTATCTGCAATTGCCATGATAGTATTCTGCATAAATTCTAGCTTTTTGTTAGCTTCATAAAGTTCTTTATAAACGGTCTCACTCATTATGTTTTCTCCAAATAATTAACCATGTTTCCCCTTAAAAAAGACGGCACAGAGACCGTCAAGGAGAAACCACAATGTACGTCAGAGACATACTGTATAAGGCTTCTTATAAAGTATAACTCTGTAAAAAATCCCTGTCTAAAAATACTCTTCGGTAGCGAAAGGAAGAATACTTATAGCAGGGCATTATTATTATTTTAATTGAGAGAGAGTAAAATAACTTGGAGAATCCGAAGGGACTCGAACCCTTATAAACCTGTTTTGCAGACAGGCACATAGCCATTTCTGTCACGGATTCAAATTGGAGGAAGATACCAGACTTGAACTGGTACACCGATTTCTCAGCTACTGGCAGTTTAGCAAACTGCTCCCTTACCTTTTAGGGTTAATCTTCCATTTATTTCTGTAATGCGTTCTTCATTTCTGGTGTTGCAATAGTGTCAATTACACCAGTTTTACAAGTATCATCAAACCAGTCTGGTAAGATACCTGCTAAGAACCCATTGATATTCGTTTTAAGGTACTCTGCAATAAGAGCAGCTTCTTCTTCAATCATCTGCACAACTTCATCTGCATAAGCTGTAATTTTTGAAATACCTTCATTAATCTTACTAACAGCTTGCTCAGCTAAATCAGAAATAGTATCAAGACCTTTGTCAATAGCATCTTGTAAGCCACTTAACACACCATTAACACTATCTAGTGCACTGTTAATCGTATCAATAGCTTTTTGACCATACTCTGTAGCAACACCCATAATACCACTAAATGGTGTACAGCCAACTTGTTCACCTGCTGCACCCATAACATTAGAGTAACCTTTTGCTACCTGCATACGTGATGAAAACTCATCAATGGACTTTTGACCGTAATCTGTTAGTGTTTTGGTAGTTGATGTAGTGCTTGTCAGACTCGTGGTAAAGCTGTTAAGCAGAACTGTTGTAAGTCCAGCAGCAACAAGCTTATCCTTTACTGTAGGGTCTGATACAGAGCTAATAGAGCTTACAAGTGATGTAGAGGCAGCTACGGTTCCACCGAGAACTGCTGCACCAGTAATAAGTGGGTTAGAAAACCCTTTACCGGTTTTTAAGAGATTAAAAATCTCCTTACCTTGTTCTGTCATCTCTTTCATTAAGCACCTTTGAAATTGGTAGTCCAGTGGGATTTGAACCCTCTTCTCATGTTTTTCAGACACGCGCTTTAACCATATAAGCTACTTGGACTATAAATTGGGGTGACCTACGGGATTTGAACCCGTATAGACCATGTTCACAGCATGGGTCATTACCATTTATGATAAGGCCACATTTAAGGACTCTCGCAAGAATCCTTAGAAGTGGCAGCGGCATAAGGATTTGAACCTTAATAGGACAGCTTCAGAGGCTGCTGCATTGCCAGTTATGCTATACCGCTAAATTTGGTACTCCATATCGGATTCGAACCGATACATAACACAGATTTTAAGTCTGGCCTCTCTGCCAATTGGAGTAATGGAGCATTGGCGGGGGATGTTGGAATTGAACCAACTTCTTCGATTTCAAAGACCGAGGTTTTAACCTTGTAAACTAATCCCCTTTAAATCTTTACTTTCTCAGTGGATGAATAAAGAATGCCAACATAACTCTTTCCCTTGAGAATGCTCTTTCTTCTGGGACAATACTTTTTAGTTTCCAGCCAATATAAATTCTCCAGTAAAATTGTTTACCAAAGATTTTAATTGATGGGATAAAAGCGAATAATCCCCAAGCATTACTGTTCCACATTAGGAGATAACCTGTCTGATTATCTTCGGGGTCAGAACTTACGTTGATATTACCTTTCCACTTAGTAACATCTCTTACATCTCTTCCTAATACATGGTAAGAGAAGTTATAAGCTTTGTTTCTCCAGAGCCATCCGACTCTTTGCATGTAGACACCTAGTTTACCAATCCATCTAATATTAGCCCATCTTTTAACGTGACCTTCATCACCATCAATTGGGTTGTCATATGTCTCCATCCATCTGAACCCGAAAGGTAAGTGTCCTTTCTTCTCACTGTAGAATGGAACTACAAAAGGTGCTAAGATAACTGCTAAGATTGCTGCAAATGGCTCTAACAAAGCTAAGAAAATCCATGAAGCATACTTCAAATATCTCATCTAAATAGCCTCTTTAAATTGGCGCAGGATAAGGGATTCGAACCCCTATTAACAGCTTCGTAGACTGTTGCTCTATCCATTTGAACTAATCCTGCAAAATTGGTGTTCCAAGACGGATTCGAACCGTCACTAGTACAAGGTTTGAGCTTGCATCCTCTGCCAATTGGGATACTGGAACATGGTACTCACTAAAGGACTTGAACCTTTTTCTTCATCTTGTAAGGGTGATGTTTTACCATATAAACTAAGCGAGTATGAAAGAGGTCTGGAGTTGTGCCGCTAACTCAACTCCGTGGAATTTGTTACGGTCTTCAGTTGACTCAAAGCGGTCTTTCACTTGACCTCTGAATTGGTGCTGCTCACAGGACTCGAACCTGCATTTCCATCCTTACAAGGGATGTGTAATAGCCAATTATACGAAAGCAGCATTGTTTGGAGCATCCAGAGGGAATCGAACCCTCAACCTCAGTTTGGAAGACTGTAATTTTCCCGTTTAAACTATGGATGCACTAATTGGTGGAGAAGCAGGGAATTGAACCCTGTACTTAAGTTTGCAAAACTTATGTTTTAACCATGTAAACTACATCCCCAATGTCTGGTACAGGTGGAGGGAATTGAACCCATCGTCTTACTGATTAAGAGTCAGCCGCATAACCATTTTGCTACACCTGCATTAATTTGGTACACCTAGAGAGATTCGAACTCACACTGAGCAGATTCTAAGTCTGCTGCCTCTACCAGTTGGGCTATAGGTGCATTAAACCTTTTTAGAGAACTTCTAAGAACCTAAGCAACAAGGTTCCACAACAAGCTGTAATAACCTTAGAAGCCCTCTAAAAAGACCTAAAAAGGTCTTTGCATAGTCTTGTTTAATCCGGTGACTAGAACCTTTGGAGAGCTTGATATTATCTCTTCTCCGTGACACCTACTAGGTGTTTTATCAGTGTGTACAACAATACACGCGGTATACCAAAGCAACATCCGAATGAAGCTTGGCTTTAAATCTTATTAGGCGGTAAGTAAAGGAGTCGAACCCTCACCGTATCTCTACAGTGGCAACTGTTTTCAAGACAGTTTGGCTACCATTAGCCGCTACCTACCCCTAATAAGACTTTGGCATGGGACGGAGGAGTTGAACCCCTTTGAAACGGTGTTGGAAGCCGTTGCTCATGCCTTAGAGTCTTAACATCGTCCCATACTATAATTCGAAGCTTACCGTATTATCTCAACACTGTAAAGCCCCTTCTCAGATTATTTACATGTTCTGGAAAACATGAGATACAGACCACCTCCTTACACGGAGACCCGATAAGGTCGTCTAAGCAATCTGCTAACTAATACTTTGCATGTCTTACCCTATGGCAATTTGAACATAGCAAAACACATTTGTCAAGTTCGTTCTTTAGCTCCTGAGAGAACTTAAGACTTTTTCTATGACCAATGTTAAAATCTTTCTCTGAAGGATTCAAATGATGGAAGTCATACACTGCTGGATGATACCTTTTACCACAATCATGACAAACCCCACCTTTGTACTCAATAGCTGAAAGTTTAAGTGCTCTTTGTCTTTCTATGGTTTGCTCATTAACACACTTTTTACAGTATGAATGAGTTCTCCTACCATCTTTCATGTAGAAATCATTTTCATCCTTGCTAAGTTTGCACCTAATACAAGTTTTCATGATTTCTCCAAAATTGGTCGAGGCGGCAGGACTCGAACCCACATACTCCACTTACTCGGTTAACGGCGGTTTAGAAGACCGCTGAGATACGCCCCGTAATTATCTTTAAAGACTCTCTTAGAAAGCCCTTAAAGATGCCCACCTTATTAATCATACCGTGGGCGAGTACGCCAAATTCTTTGATGAGGGATTGGAAGACCTCACTGGTGTTTAGCCTATCAAGCTACTGCCAGAAAAACATTGTCGTTTGCATTTATTTTAAATTTGCAAAATAGACGCTACGCAACGAAAACTATTCAGAATATGTACAACAAATTTCCCCACATTGTGTTACGTCTAACGCTCATGTATTGGTGTTTGAATTATACATATGCTGAATCATTTTCAGTTACTATAAAGTAGTCACATCTTAATGTCAACAACTTTATTGAAATTGGTACTGGTAGGTGGAATCGAACCACCGATGTTCCCTTATCAGGGGAGTGTTATAACCTTCTTAACTATACCAGCTTGGAGGTTCAGATGGGAATCGAACCCACATTCATAGGGCTTATGAGACCCTTGCATTACCTTATCTGCGACTGAACCATATTGGTAGAAGTGGAGGGATTCGAACCCATCGCCTGTCAGATTAAAAGTCTGCCGCATCACCATTCTGCTACACTTCCATTAAATTATCTTTGTAGATAAGCTACCCAGACTTGCTTAAGGTCTGTAGCGATGTGCCTTGTTGGGTTTAAATCTAGAATTTACCCTTTCACCCTTTGTGGTCGCATACTCACAGGTAAGCTTAATAACTTATCTACAAAGATAATTACCAGACCGTTGTTTATCATCTTAAGTGCTACCATTACACCAACTCGACATCTGCCGAGTGAAGGAATCGAACCTTCGCCTTTTCTTTACCGGAGAAATAGATTGTTTAAGTTTTGCTGTAAACGGTCTTCTGTAAATTTGTTGAGCCAGACCAAGTTTTAAATTTTCAAAATTAAATTGGCTTGAAATTTCATACGTACTTGCTGTAATTGGTCTTCTGCTCCTTTAAAGAATACTCGTAAGAACTCTTTAAGGGAGGGGCTAAATAGCCCTCTCAAACATCATTTTGAAATACTTATTATAATTTGGCGGTTACGAAGGGACTCGAACCCTCATCATCTCCCGTGACAGGGGAGTATTTTAACCATATTAAACTACATAACCTTTATTTGGTGTGCCGTGTAGGAGTCGAACCTACCGAGTCTCAATGACAAGGGATTTACAGTCCCCACCGCTACCATCTACGGGATAACGACACATTTAAATTTGGCGGTTAGTCAGGGATTCGAACCCTGTGCCATTCGCTTAACAGGCGACCGCACATACCTTATGTGCTTCCTAACCTTAATACATTGCCAGACCGTGTTTTTTCTTTTATCCGCAAAAAGTATTTTGTTGCTGAATACGGTCTTCTGCAAAATTGGAGGCGGGTGCAGGAGTCGAACCTGCCGATACCATGCTAATGAGACATGTGAGACGCCCTTTCTCTATACCCGCAATTCTTAATGACCAGACCAAATCTCTTCTTTGTCCGATTTACCTTCAGATGAATAAGATTAAGTTTGCTGTAATTGGTCTTCTGTCAAAACTGGTGTTCCAGAAGGGATTTGAACCCTCAAATATCCACTTTGAAAGAGTGGTGACTTTACCATTTTGTCTACTGGAACATTAATTTGGTCTCTGTTGGAGGACTTGAACCTCCGGCCTTACCGCCCCAAACGGAACGCTCTACCAAGCTGAGCTAAACAGAGATAAACTTTTCAAACTCTATGTAACCACTTTAACATTATTTTTTAGTGATTGTCAAGAACTTTTTTAAAATATTTTTCAGTATCTTAGAAAAGCTCTTATTTCGTTTCTATGTAGAACATATTAAAGGGTATCAAACACATTGTCAATACCCTTTTTAAAACTTTTTACCAGATATAACGGTCAATCATTACTGCTTTGAGCATTACGCTGATTGGGTCAAACTTCTCACCACCAAGCAGAGCTTTTAAAGTGGCTGGAGAGAAACCAGACACCATTGCTACACCGTTATCCTTAACAGATACTTCGCAAGTGCCATTACGGTTTGCTAAGTACCAGAATACCAGTTGTGGCATCTCATATCCAGCTTTTTTGTACTTGCTCTGAATTGCTTCAAAGTTTGTACGACCGTTAGCTCCATCAACCTGATTGAACTCCATATCAGAGAAGATGATAAGCTTACTTGGCATATCTTTCTGAGTCAAGTTGTTTCTTTTACCTGTCTCAAGAATACGGTCAAAAGCTGCTTGTAAGTTAGTTGAGCCATATTCAACGTGTCGCATCACCTGACGATGACGGTTTCGTAAATCACCACTCAGTTCAATGAAGTGAGGGTTTGTTGAATAAACCATCAACTCATTCTTAAAGCAACCTGTATTACGTTCTGCTACATACAATGCAAGTGAAACACCAATATCAAGAGCAGTAATTGAACCAAAATTCACCCAAGACATTGAACTTGAAACATCAGACATACATAGAATGTTTTCACCCTCTGCCATCCAGTTTGGTAGTGCTTTCCACTGCTCATTAGCAACATCTGCATTACCATACTTAACAGATTTAATCACATCGTATGGGTAAACAGCACCAGCATTAATCTTAGCCTCACCCTTTGATAATGACTCGATGTAAGCTTTGTAGCGTTCTCCATCTTTACGGTTAAACAGTTTTTGGTAACGTGCAGCAGCAAGTGAAGGAATCTTACTGTAGTCAATCTTACCAAACTCATTAGCAGAGATTTTTTGCTCAACTGTATCAGATAGTGCAGACAACAGTGTGCGGTACTCTTTCTCACTCAAGTTTGCAAACTTGCAGAAACGTTTTACAAACTGTTTGTGACGTGGTTTTACTCGTGGTAACCACTTAGCTGCTAAACCTGCTGTTGCAGGGTCTAGTAATGCTGCTTCTAAATGTTTGAAGGCATCTGTCTCGAAACGAGTACCTACAAAGATTTTGAAGTCATCAAAGCGACCAAGCTCTGCAATCTTATCCATAATGCGAAGAACCTGCGTAGGTTCTAAAACTTTATCTTCAATCGCTTGAAGTAAAACAGTTCGGAAAGCTTTACGCTCACCATACCTTCTCGTACATCTCGCATATGCAGTAAAATACGAACTGCAACATCAACATCCTCATGCAAAGCTTTGTAGAACAGGTCTGGTAAGATTTCTACATTGCTACGGCTTGAACCAGCAGCTTTGTAAAAGTCTACAAGAGCAGACATTGATGAAGTATGGTTTGCAGCACCATTTTCAGTTCGACCTGCATGAAGGTGCGCATGTTTAAATAATTCGCTCATATTTTACTCTCTTCTCTCATTTGTTTGTTGGTGTGACAGACTTTAGAGCAACTTTGTAGAGTCTGTCAACACCTTTTAAAATTATTTTTTGAGAGTCGCTACAGCAGAGAACGTTGGTTTGTTATCTGTCTGAGACTGACCACCATTATCAGGGGTCTTCTTAGTGTCTGCTGCAATCGCTTTCATCTCACCTGCTGAGTGAGTCATGATGGTTTTACCAGCCTCCATCATCGACTTCAGGTTTACATCGTCAGTCGTCAAACCGAACTCTGCAAGCTTAGCAGCATCCCTTGTAACAACCGCCTCAAACAACTTTGCAGCAAACTCAGCAGAATTATCAATGGTCAGTTGAGCTTTTACGAGTGAGCTTTTGTTACGAGAGCCTTTTGGTCTTCCAGATGGGTTTCCAGACTGGCCTTTTTTAAACTGGCCTTTGTTTGTTCTGTTTTTCATTGGTATGCCTCTTATAAGACCTCTTAAAAGGCTTTTAAGATAAAAGATAGATATCCAGAAAGATATCTGTTTAAATAGCCTTTTTAGAGGAACCTTTTAAGTTATCTTCTAAGTATTTATAAGCCTACACCTTGTCAAGTACTTTGTCAACAACTTTTTTAACTTGCAATAGTTCTTGACTTGTTGTATGGATTACTGTACCATCTTACTTAAAGCTGTAGGTCTGCCTTGTTCTACAAAGGAGACTTAATGAGAAAATCAAATAAACCGAAGAAAGGTAAGAATACCAATCACTGTAAGGAATCAAAAAGGGTAGAGTTAATCTACTATTCATCCTCTGAAATTGGTCTGTACCTGTTCTTTCAAAATTACAGAAGACAAGAGGATTATCTATGTGTAGTTCCCAATTAGAAATCGCAGATATTATAGATTTATATCAAACTGCAAAGAGTCATGGCTATATAACCTCAATTGGAAAGAATAGTCACTATGATGCTTTGACTGGAATGTATTTCAGGGCAATGGCTCAATCTAGTGAACAACACTTAATGGTTTCTTCCAGTGAGTTTACTTCGTTTCTCTATTGCAGCAAAATTATAAACCGCAGGAGAACTGAAAAATGTTAACAGTAAGTTTTAATTACAATAGTGATGGCTCTGTATCAATTAATTCACCATATGCAAATGACCTGCTTAAAGAGCTAGTCAATCAGTGTGATAGAGGTCTTCACTATGTTCAAAATTCTTTTAAACAGAAGACTATTGCTAATAACTTGATGCGTGTAACAGTGACGGCATCTAATCCAAATTATGACTTTGATAGTGAAAGTCCGTATTCATTAGTTGCGCTTGGAGAGAGCAGCCAATTCAAACTTGTTTGCCACGACTCAGAAACATTCCTTAAGGTATTTTCCAACCTTATCCATAATAATAAGTACAGCTACGTTGATGGTAGTGTAAATTTCTATCCAGCAAACTATACATGTTTGTTGGTTGATAATATGAGAAAAAGTAAGCAAGAGCCTACGGAAATTTCATTTGATGTGAACTCTAGTCCAGATGCAGAAACAAGTAAGAACTTTGATATGAGTTACGCATTGTCACTCAGTAAGAAATCCGAGTTCATTGATTATGTCAATGGATTTGGTTTTAAGTTTGATGAGAGTATGAATCTTAAAAAACTTAAGAACCTACTTAAGACCAAAGCTTAAGTGTGAATAGGGGCTTATGCCCCTTTAACTATTTATAAGGATATTTAATGAAAGCTAAGAGTGCAAAAGACTTTTATTGCTTCCTACAATCCTATATCAATTCCGTGCAAAATGGTGAAAGGTACAACCTTAATGATGTTATCCCAACACCTTTGACATGGAGACTCAGTAAATGGCCTGAAGAAGATATTACACCAACAATCGAACAGCGTACCTACAAACCTGAAATCAATATTCCAGACTCTGAGAATCTATTATACCCAATGTTCCATATTGTTGGTCTTGGAAGATTCCTTATGGATATCCAGTATGTAATTGGTAAAGGTTATAAGGTTAAAGGTATTGTCGTTGGTGATGTATCTCCGAATCACAAAGGTTATTTTAGACTAAACGCACATTTAGAGGCTGAAAAGAAATGATTAAAGCAAAGACTTACCCAGACTTCAAAGAGTTTGTGAAGGGCTTCATTGCAAACGTAAAGGCTGGTAAGAGATATGATTTTAGAACATATCAAGAGGCTATTTTACCACTTACCTATAGTTCATATTGGCCTGAAGCTGATATTGCAGAAGTTGAGAAGTTTGACTACAAACCAGACTACAAAGTCCCATTTAGTGATGAGTTGCTTTACAGCGTTGGTGCTCAAATGAGAACTTCTGACTTCTTCATGGACTTACAATATGCAATTATCAATGGTAAAGATGTTGATACAGTTTATTGTGAATGGCTGGCAAGGGTTAAACCATTCTCAATGTTGAATGCTAAGTTGAAGGATGCTATCAAGCCACCAGCAATTACTCAGCAGCCAACAGGTCAAACAGTTAATGAGGGTGGCACACTTACTCTAACCATTCTAGCAACTAACGCCACTGGATATCAGTGGAAAAAGGATGGTGAGGACATCCCTAGTGCCAATTCTGCAACTTACACAAAACAGTCAGTAGCACCTTCTGACGCTGGTTCATACACTTGTGTTGTATCTGGAGAAGGTGGAACAAGTGTTACCTCAGATGCAGCAACAGTGACTGTGAATGCACTACCTGTGATTACCAAGCAACCTTCTAACCAGACTATTAATGAAGGTGGAAACATCAACTTAGCAGTTACTGCAACAGGTGCAACAGGTTACCAGTGGAAGAAAGGTGAGGAAGATATACTTGATGCAACCGCTGCAACTTACACTAAAGAAGGTGCAACCGCTGCTGATTCAGGAAGCTACACCTGTGTAGTTACTGGTGCAGGTGGCTCTGTAACATCTAATGCAGCAACAGTTACAGTTAACCCAGCAGGGGAGGCATAATGCAACTCTCAAGAAAAGGTTTAGAGGCTATTAAGTTCTTTGAAGGTCTGAAGTTAGAGGCTTACGAAGACTCTGCCGGAATCCCAACAATCGGGTATGGGACAATCCGTATTGACGGAAAACCTGTTAAGATGGGTATGAAAATTACTGCTGAACAAGCTGAACAGTATCTTCTTGCAGATGTTGAGAAGTTCGTTGCAGCAGTGAATAAAGCTATCAAGGTTCCAACTTCTCAGAACGAGTTCGATGCACTTGTAAGTGAAACATACAACATCGGTATCACAGCTATGCAGGATTCTACATTTATCAAGCGCCACAATGCTGGTAATAAGGTCGGTTGTGCAGAAGCTATGCAGTGGTGGAACAAGGTTACAGTCAAAGGTAAGAAGGTCACTTCAAACGGCCTGAAAAACAGACGTAGAATGGAAGCTGACATTTATCTTGACAGTGTATATCCAAAGTAATATCTTCATAGGCTCCTTCGGGAGCCTTTTTTATTTTCTAAGGAGAAAACTATGAAACTTTGGGCTAGTGACTTTGGAACTTTTAAGTACACTCGTAATGGCTCGCTTGTACGCATTGTCGGGAACAATGTGGTTTCAAGAGGTGACAAAGTATATACACGGTTTACTGTAGAGCTTGTTGAACTGTCACCTATTGAGTCTGTGAACAATGGCCTGTTCAAGTTTGAGACTTACAATGTCAACGAACATGGGCAATTCAACCCTCTTGGTGAAAGTGGACTTGATATTATTTCAGAGCACCCATTGACAAAAGAGCAACTCGCAAGTTATTATAAAACTGTTCTGGAAAGGCAGTTAGCAACACATGAACAAGAAGCTAACTATCATTTACAACATTGCGAAGCTTTAAGAGCAAAAATAGAACAAGCAGAGAGAGGTTTTTATGAATAAAGAGATTCAAGTAAAAGTTGACACCTTTGGCCATGATGGTCGAGAAGATGCTGGACTTGCTGACGCAGTGATTTTTGAGTGTAATGGGAATATTAGTCTTCGCTTTACAGGCTCAGGTAGCACCCTTCGCAGAATGCGAGATGATGCAGATGGTTGCCCTGTATTTGGCTGGTATGACATGGAGTTTCCTCTTTACGCCATCCATTATCCAGATGGTGGAGAAGACTGGACAACTCAATCAATCCGCGATGAGCTTAATGGCATTCCAGTTGAGCAAGAAGAGCAAGAGCCTGTTGAACTCACCTTCACTTTTATCAAAGAAGAGAAAGTTGGTGATTTGTCTGTAACTGAAGCAATTCAAGTCTCACAGGTTGTTCGTTAATGAGTAAAGTACAGGTTGTTTTCCCTATTTGTGACTTCTCACTAGAGCGTGAACTTGACCTGTACGAAGAAATTACTGACGAAATTATCTGGTCTGTTGTAGAAGAGGCTATCAAGAAGCTGTATGGTGGCCTCTTAAATCCATCAAGTAAGAAGTTAAGCACTAAGCAAGTAGCTGACCCATATGTTTCATACGATGCCTGCAACAAGCCTTTTGAAAATACCTGCTTTGACCTTATGGTAGGTAATAACAAAGTCAACTATTTCTTCGTCAGAGAGTTTAACGATGAGTAAGCTCCATGTCACAGTTTACAAAAACTTCTCAGATATCAAAGAGTCTTTAACAAACAAGCTTGATATGCAACGGAAAAGACTCTTTTTAATGTATGACATAGACAACTACAACCATCCTAAAGAGTTTAACTACAAAGATGGTACAAAGGTTGTTGAGTTTGAAGATTCTGTGACGGTGTATGTAAAATATGACTTACCAGCAAAGTATATAGGGATGTTAGAGTACTATATATTCAAACATACAGGTATGCGTGGTGAATCTGTCAAGATATCTTCTATAGAAGTTTTTGAGAAACCTAACACACAACTTAAAAAGTATTTAATGAGGAAACTGTAATGTCCGAAGAGCAACAGAATATTACTCCACAAGTAACACTAGTCCAACATTTTGGAAACATTGAAGGGTGTGTTGCACTTTTTCAACCAAGTATCAATTCTCCTGCAAAAGTCTGTAAGTTGACTATGAATGTTAACAACATCAGTGTTTGCCTTGTTGAAGAAGTACAATACTTCAAATTCAATGACAGAGAAGTTGATGCTGCACTATTGAAGTATCGAGCAAGCCTCGAAAAAGACATTGACCATAAAGAGCTTGTCACACTGTTTGGTGACCTACACAAGCTTCTTGAAAAGGTTATTAAGCGTACATACTACATGAACAATGGTTCAATCATCACAACTTTGATTTCTCCATGTATCTCAGAGCCAATTCTGACTGATGAAGGTGGATACTACGTAGTGGCATCAGCAGATTCTGATTGGTGGATGAAAAATACAGCACTTAAGACGGTTATTGAGGCTATTCGTGAGCATATCCCTTCATTCAGCCCGTGGAAAGGTAAAGGTGATGACTTTATCGCACTATTGAGTGAAGAAAGTAGCAAACGCAGTGCATTAATGCCTAAGAAGTACTCTTGCCGAGTATAAAATATTGACTATAATGGGAGCTATCGAGAGGTAGTTCCCTTTTTAGCTTCTTAAGAAGATGCGTGGTGAAAAATGAAAAAACTAACTACAGTTGAAGATTACTACAAACTGTCCTTGTTAGAGCAGTATCGTAGGAGCCAGAATATCAGAAAATGCTATGGTAAACACGCTGAAGGTGACTTTTACCGTTGCTACGATGCAGATTTAAAAGGTGTAACACCTAGAGGGAAAGTCCTGCAAAGACTTGTTGACCTTGAGTGGAACAAACGATTGAGAGGGGTTGGGAAATGATTTACGAAGAAAGATACAAGATAGATTATCAGAAGACTGGTCATCACACTTCACTAAGAGTAACCAAACCAAATGGGGATACTGGTATCATAGCACATTTTGGTGGTGATTATTGGTACGGTACAGGTTGCTTTGAAGGCTACACTCAAGAATACTTAAAAGCTTTCTACAGAGACTTTACAAATGACTACAACAGGGTTGTTGAAGAGAAGAATAAGTGCATTAAGCATGAATACCATGCCAGAGGTTGTCTGAATATTGTTATGATACTGGTTTTCTTCTTAGCAACATTACTAGCCGTATCAGCAATCAGCTACATAGCTCAAGATTTGACCATTACACAGATTACTGCAAAGGTACATGATGTTTGGTACTTGTATGCTGTTCCTTTAGCTGGTATCATCATCTCACTAATGAGGTTCAGAGTTCATAAGAAACGACTTAAGGACTCTGAGGTTAAACTTGAAGAGGTAAGTAAAGAATGCAACCTACAATTATAGCTGTCTGTGTTCGTTTTGCAATCGCTGAAATGATTAACAAGGCAATCTTAAAAGATGCCTATGGAGAGACTAAGTAATGATTAAGACACCTGTACCAATTTTTGGATTTCCTTCTATAGAAGAGTTTAAAGTTTATCTTGACAAAAACTTCTACAATGAGCAGCCTGTTACTTTGCTGAAGAGTGACTTATCAGAGCTTCTTGATATGGTTATCAAGGCAACTTCTGAGAAGGAACCTGAACAGAAAGCTGAGAAGAAGACTAGTAAGAAATCCGATAAGAAGACTGAAAAGTCTGAGTAATAACTTAGGGGTTACTTGATAGCCCTTTGTAGAAACTTAGAAGGTAGCGAATATGCAAATCATAGCTGGTCAAGAACTTGACATCATAGATGCAAAAACACAGAAGTATATCGCAACAGTGAAGGCTCTAGGAGTCAGGGATTGGGATACTGAATACCCCATTCAATGCCTTGTACTGGAAAAGTTTAAAGTTAATGGTATACACTTTTACCACGGTAACTACATCAGTTTTAACAAAGAGGGCTATTGGCGTGGCAGTGACCATCCTCAAGCAAATGATTTTGATATGCGTCTAGTGATACCACAAAAAGGTAACCAACAAAACGTAAAAGATATCCTTGTAGAAGCCTATGCAGAAGGTATAATAGATGTTGTGAATGATGTTGAAAAAGTTTTAAAACTCATCATGCCACATTTAGAATCTGGAAAGCTGACTTTAGAGATGCTTAATAGGGTTATTCGGAGAGCTTATGAAAATTAAAGAAGTAGTGCAAAGAGCAATGCTTGACAATTCTACTAAAGATGAGATGTACACAGAAATTTGTGATAAGTTGAACTGCTCAAGACATGCTGCTAAGGTTCTTGTACATTGTTTTATTTGGGAATGCTCAGAAGCCTATATGAAACACGTAGCTTTTGAGAGTTCTCATTTACTCGGTGATGTAAAAATAGGTGTAGCACTAAAAGAGCCTGAGATGAAAACAGTACCTAAGGTTGGTAATGTGTATAAATTAAAAAATTTTATTACAGGCGAGATTGTTGCAGAAGGTGAAGTGCAACAGGTTTATCATGATGGTAAATATCTGTTTAAGATATTCGAGTATGATAGTCGTTACAGACACTTATGTGGTATTACATTTTTAGTTTCAGAGGATGACCTCATCAAGAACAATAGTAATAAATTCGCAGTACCAGAATATCAAGTTTTACGATAATGGTGTGATATCTATGGAAAAAGATAACTTAAAAGAAGTTGAAGGTAACTACCTAGTACTTGACTGGAGTGATGTTCGAGAAGCACTCTCCGAAGAAAATCTTGACTGGTTCGAACAAATTATCTTTGCAGTACGGCATAATAGAGAAGTTGAAAATGGTAAAGAGCCACTTGAAGGAATCTTTGTAGAAAGGTCTTATCCGTTCTATGAAGACACTTTGCAGAAAGTTAAGATGTACTTTAGGCAGAAGAACCGTAAAGTGGTCACTATGGTATCTCTTGGTGGACAGAGTATGTCTGTGATGGAAGATATCAATCCTAAGAGACCGAGTAAAGGTGTTTGTATAAAAATCACAGGTCATGAAGAGTATATCTCAGCAAGTGATTTTAGTGTATTCTGTAATGGTTCTGCTGTCTTTAATGGGTTTCACTATGATATCCGAGTGTATCCAATCAAGGGAGATGATATCATGATGCAGGTATTTGATAACAACAACGGATTCACTCATTTTTATCAGACAACCAAGTCATCATTAAAAACAGTTCTTGAAACACTGATTTAAAATATCTTAATAGCCTCCTTAATTGGGGGCTTTTTATTGAGTAAAATTTACGAAATTTATATTTTTTATAAAATTTTATCGGTTGTCCCAACCTCTGGGTCACCATCATATGTGAACAAAATATCTATCCTTCTTAACAACCTTTTTAATCTTACTCTCTATATAGTTATATAGTACTATATAGTATCTTAGTAACTACCTAGTGGTCTTAATAGCCCCTCTGTATAATCCTTCTAACAAGCCCTCTAACAAGCCTTCTTAACAACCTATACAATCACCTTAACCATCTCTCTATACACTCTTAGAAGCTCCTATACACCTCTTAATCTCTATGTCAGCTATGACACTCTCTATAGGTGTTCACTAGGTGCTACTAAGCCTCTATATAGACTGTTTTAACAAACTTAACAGGAATATCTTTACAGGCCTTATCTCACAAGGTCTAACACGGTACTAACAAGGTATCTTATAAGCCTGTTATCACCTGTATTTTAGAAAGACTGTATAGGTAATTATTCAGATTTTTAAAATTTTTATAAAATAGGACTATCAAGTCATTTTTTAGGGTCTTTGAAGGAACTGAAAAATATCTGTAGAAGATGTATATCTGCTTGGTAGCCCTTAACAGCTCCCTTACAAGTACTTTGCAAAATTTTAAAATATCCTTAACAATCTCTTAACAGTTCTCACATCTTCTTAACAACTCTTCAAAGGTCTTAACAGATTCTTAACAGAACTAACAAGGACGTAACAGTTTCTTAACAGTTGATACATAGTCTTTACAGAATCTTAACAGATGACTAACAAGAGCTAACAAGTTAATTTTTAAGAGTTATTTTGTTAAGATAATTAACAAGTTCCTAACAAGTGTTTAATCTTTTTAACAAGCTGTTAACATGGTCACTACTCTTTTCTTATCGTTCCCTTTGCTTCTTAGTGATTCTTTAAACATACCTCTTAAAAGCCCTCTATAGCTCCTTGTAAGCTCTTTTAAGTCTCTTCCTAGTATTTACCCCCCAACTGTACAGATAGCTCTTTATAGGGCTTTACAGGAGCTTTAAAGGCTATGTCAAAGACTCTTACAAGGCTTTTACGTGGTCTTAACAGAGATTTAACAAGGGGCTAACAAGTTGCTAACAAGTCTCTAACAAGCATAACTATGTAGGGATTGTTAAGAAATTGTTAAGAAAATGTTAAGGGGGCTAGCATTTACGTAACTTTTAAGCAACTTTGAAGTAACTTTATAGCCCCTATAACATACTTTTAAGACACTAACAAGCCCTTTTTAGATATTCACAAGATAGCTAATGAGATGATAAAGCTTATAACCTTATAAGATTCTTTTAAGCCTCTATAAAGCCCTGTAAAGAGCTTTTTAAGGTTGGTTAATGCAATCCCTTAAGTTAGGTTGATAAGGCTGTTATAGAGCTTTATAGAGCGTTTAAATGGGCCATCCCCTTTCTGGGGTTATTGGCTTTTATTTAAGTTGATTTGATAAAAGGTTATAGAGTAGACTATAGAGTTATTGCTTTTAAGGTCTGATAAGATTCTGGAAAGGTGAGGGAAAGGGATTGTATAAGGATTCAATAGACGTAAAAAAGCCCCTTTAAATAGGGGCTGTTGAGGTATCTGGGGCTATTTAGCCCCGTTGCGTCGATTAGTTATAATCTTGTTTGTTGTAGTACAGGGAGACGATTTTTTCTCCCCAATAGTGATAAGTATAACCATCCTTGAGAACTTCTTGTTTTGTTTCCTCCCAGAACTCATCCGAAGGATTATAATCTTTGATGGTCTGACTGATAAGACCTTTCACCATTACAAAGGCGTTATCAGTACCTGCAATGTCAAATTTAACATCCAGAGAGGAAAAACCGAACTCGTTAACAGTAGCGCGGATAGTTGCCATTTTTGAATCTCCTAGTTTAAGGGTTTTATTTAGTGGGGAGGTTATCGCCTCCCGTTGATTAGTAATTTACTGCATGTTGGCGTATGTTGCAAGCCTTTTTTCGTTGTATTTTGTCAGAATCTCACAAGATAAAACATCATATTTTGTAACCGCTTTGCCTTTGTCGAGGTCAAAGAATCCGAACGCTTTACCGTCTTTGAATCCGACAACTTCGTAAGATTCTTTAATGATTTCACCATTGAACAAATCACTTTCGATGCGGTGGAATAATGCTACATCCTCTTTGTCGGTTGCAATTTGTAAAAGTGTGGTCAGTTCGACGTGTTCCATTTTGAATCTCCAGTTTAGGATTTTATTTAGTGGGGAAGGTCATTCCCTCCCCGTTGATTGACAATTTACAGATTTTTGATTGTCTCGTCAATATCTTTTTCAATATCTTTTAAAGTTTTTTCTAAGTTCTTGATATTGAACGTTAAACCTTCACCGAGAGTCTTATGGTGACCATTAGGTCTATGTTCATAGAGTTCGATTTCTTCCACATTGGATAAGTTTACCATCTCACCATTTGCAGCATAGGCTATTGACACAGTATTTTCAGGTGCGTCGTAAAACTTGTTTAAGGACTTGATAGAACGTTCATAAGCCATTTTATAGCTGTTTAAAAGGTTTTTAACGTGGCTGTGAACGTTTTTACACTCATCTAAGTAAAGACCTAAAAACATCGGGAGAAGTTCCGCGACAGCTTGCATAAAGTGAGAGACTACAACGGTTGCAACATTACGACGATGAACGTAATAAGCCCCGTTTTCTGATTTGGTAATGGTTGCAAAGTGTACCCCATTACAACGAAATTCATAGGTATCTTTAACAGGTTTAGACATTACATTATTTGAACGAATATAGTTGATAGCTTTGAACTTGTTCATTTTAGAATCTCCTAGTTTAAGGACTTTACTTAGTAGGGAGGTTATCCCTCCCGTTGATTAGTAATTTACTTGTTTTGATAGCTGATTGCAAGCAATTTTTTAAGTTTATCTATAAAGAATCTTTTAAGTAAATCCCTTTTAGATAAACCCCCTCGAACAAATGTACTATTGTCAAGGGGTATCGTCAAGTAATTTTTTAAAGTTTTTTGTAAGTTATTGATTAACTGATGAATATTTTTTCAGGTTTTACATAGCTGATACGCTGATTTTTTAGTAGGCTATCCCATAACAAGGCGGCAATGTGCCCATATCCGGCCTCACGCAGCCCCTTCATCGTTTCAACTCGACTCTCAAAACGATTTGCGTAATACTCGCTATTAAGTGTCGTTTTGTTCCCTTCGTTATCTGTATGGATGATTTGCATCACTTGAAAGGGGCTGACATCCTCGCCTTTGTTCCACTGCTCAAAGTATTTTAGGCACTGCATAGGTGACATCTTATCACTTACTTGAGTTGACCAAGATGAATCTTCTTTATCGGTAATTACAGTTACATAAGCCATTTTAGAATCTCCTAGTTTAAGGACTTTATTTAGTGGGGAAGGTCATTCCCTCCCCGTTGATTGACAATTTACAGACTTTTATCAGGCTTGTCTAGTCTTTTTCAATGATAATTTCATATTGACCATCGACACTGTCAAAATAGACGCCGTCTTCATCTTCTGTCTTAAAGTAGCATTGAATATCATCACTGGCGGGATAGTCTTGTCTTGCTATCTGGCAAACTTGAATAGCATTTTCTTTACTCCCTGTAAACTCCTCAAGCCCTTTAAAATCACATGAATGACCATTACAAATGGAAAGGATGAGATAAATGGTTGTAAGCATGATTTAAGCCCTCTAAATGGCCCTTTACGGGCCTTAAGTTGGAAGTTGGTGTCTTTGTACTGATTAACCTAAAAAGTCTTTTAAATTGCGTTCTGTGATGTTTGCCGTGATTTTATCCAGCAGGTCACAAAACACGGAACTATCACCGCTATTCTGTACAATTTTCGCCATACTTAACAAATCATCGTCAATATAGCCTAAATTGCGGTTAGTTGCATCTGGTACAAAGAAAGGCGCATACATCGCACTAAATTTCGTCGAGTGAAGGCCAATAATCCAATCTTTATCAAAGTGTCCGGTAAAGCTGGCGATATCGCTCATGTTGTCACAAGAATAATCATCCTCTAGCTCTTCCTCTGGGATATCCATCTCAATGACAATTACGTCCTGCGTTTCCATTTGGAAAGCTGCCGTAATAAGCCCAGATTCTAAAGCGTTTTGAATGCAGCGTTCACGAATGTAAGAATCTTCCTCATCTTCCAGACATTCCGTTTTGATAATCTTGTTCATTGGGTAAACGTAGAAACAATCATCCATGTATGAGCAGTTCCAGATTCCTTCCGGCTTGTCGCCACCATTCAGCAGGTTTACAAAGTTTTTGAGGGTAGTTCCGTGATAGCATTTCATTTTTGAATCTCCAGTTTAGGATTTAGTGGTAAAGCTCTTTATCTGGGGCTTACTTTATCGAACTATAAGCCCCTTGTAAAGTACTTTATTTAACTTTTTTTTGAGAAAATTAGTTTAACTGCAACTGTAGGAATCTCGTCAGCGGTTGTAACCAGCATTACTTTTTGAGTGACCAACTTATAACCGTTCTTTGCAGCGTATGCGGTAAAACGGTTGACATTGTAACTATAAGTTTTTGGTGTGTTGTCTGGCATGTGGTAAAGAAAAGGTTTACCCAAGTTTTCTTCTTGTGTCAATAGTCGGCAGGTATCAGGGATATTGAAATAGTTCATCATTTTTTAATCTCCTAGTTTAAGGACTGTGTAAAGCTCTTTATCTGGGGCTTAAGATATCAGCTTTTAAGCCCCTTGTAAAGTACTTTATTACTTAATTTTTGACAACTTTTAAAACTGCAAGATAACCTAAGCAATAAGAATCACCGAAGAGAGTTCTACCCATGAAAGAATCCTCTTTGATATCCTTTGCAGTGACAGTTTTTTCTACGCCGTGGGAAAGGACTACATCACCAACTTTGATATCTTTGATGTGTGTTGTTTCAATGGTTAAGCCGTTAATAATAGCCATTTTAGAATCTCCTAGTTTAAGGACTTTATTTAGTAGGGAGGTTATTGCCTCCCCGTTGATGAGTAATTTAATCTATCTAAAAATCAGTGTCAACATCTTTTTAAAGTTCTGCGTAGATTGCATCACAGACATCACGGAAATCATGATTTGTTAAGTTACGTTGTAACCAAGTGGCAAAGAAATCAGCGATTGCAAAATTAGCGTCATACTCGACGGATAGCCACACTTTAACAGCAAATCGGAACATCTTTAAATCAAGCTCTTTATTCATTACCTTAGATTTGCCTAACATGTCGGACATTTCATATTGCGCACCGTCTAGTGTGATACCTGCTGCAACGTCAGCCAATGAATTTTTTACGCTTTCAACGTCTAAGATAACACTTTGAATCTTCCCAATAATGTTTTGCAGTGTTTCATCTGGTGCTGATGACGTGATAACATTAATCCGGTTAACGGTCAAACGTGCTTTTAAAATTGATAATTCACGGTTATTAATAGCCATTTTTAAGTTCTCCAATTTAGGATTTAGTGGTAAAGCTCTTTATCTGGGGCTTACTTTATCGAACTATAAGCCCCTTGTAAAGTACTTTACATTAAATGCAGTTTTTTGCCTTTTACTATAATGTAACTCGATGCGCTATTGCTTTGCACATCTTGATAAATTCTGCGCAAACGGCCTTCATAGTGTACTTTCCAGCTAGTTGGAATCTTTTTCCCGTATCCGGTAGCAGTTTTTTGGAGTCCTGCTACTTGCCAATCTAAGATGTGTTGCTCAGCTTGTAAATCATCAAAGCACATTACACCATCAACATAGTGACGTAGAGTGACATTTAAAGTACGACCGTTGTTAGTAGTATACATTTTTGAATCTCCTAGTTTAAGGACTTTATTTAGTAGGGAGGTTATTGCCTCCCCGTTGATGTGTAATTTAATCTATCTAAAAATCAGTGTCAACAGTTTTGTTTTCGTTTGCTCAATTCTTGAACAATTACAGCGTGATAATCTTTTAAGTCACTAATATTTAAAGCATTTATCAGAGAATTATAATCATCGACTAATTGAAAATTATCTTTGAAAATGTCACTGATTTGATAAGTTCTCGCCCTGAATCTAAAGCTCATTTCTAGCCGTTTTAATTGTTCATCACTTAAACGCTCTAGAAAGCTCATTACAAGGTTATTATTAACCTGTTGTGTGATTGCCTTACTTGCCAGATTATAGGCTTTATATGCCTTATATAGCGCGAAAATGGCAATGATTGCAGTGATACCAGTCATTAACATGGTGTTTCCTCTTTACGTGATACTTTGCCATTTACAGTTATCTCATAGGATTCTAATAAATCGCTTTTAGACTTTACAGGACTTTTAAAAGTATCATCATAAATATTGACTTGCAATACAGGTTTTTTATACTCCCTGCAACTGTTCCATAAGCAAATCACTACACGACGGCCTTTGATTTTTCCGTGTAACCATTCCATAACATCATGACTATTCCTTGATGTTTCAATGAAATCAATTTTATTAAGTAACTTGCTTAAATTTTCACGGACTTTATTTGATAATTTCATTTTAGAATCTCCTAGTTTAAGGGTTGATTTGAATAAAGCTCTTTATCTGGGGCTATCTTATCAGTCTGATAACCCCGTGTAAAGAAATCTATTTAGTTCTTAAAGATATTCATCACTGAGTCTTTCAACGATTCCAAACGTTCTAATACTTCAGATTCTGCGTCTGCGTTGTTCACCTCTTCTTTTAGTCTATCCTCTAAATCATCGCCGTCACGATAGCACCAATCGAAAGCATAACCAAGATAAAAACTTTCTAAAACCGTGCTACCGTTTGCATCCACAACTTTCGCGGCAAGGTTATACTCTGAAGCCTCTAAATCTCTTTCTAGTTCTTTCTGTAAGCTCGTGTAAGCCTCTTTCGATGGATTCTCACGGCCTTGTTTTGCATAGTCACTTGAAAGCTGTTTAAGGCTGTAATGTAAAGGGATTGCATATTTAAATTCATTACGCTGACAGTTAGGATTTTTAACAGTCACACCGCCTTGATGGTCATCTGTAAACTCCCAATTATCAAGATTATGGCTTGCTTCAAAGCAATTAACAGCTTCGTAAATAATGGTGAATTTTTCTTTTACAACTTCAAAGGTAGCGTCTACAGTTTTCATTTTTGAATCTCCTAGTTTAAGGATTGAGTGGTAAAGCTCTTTATCTGGGGCTTAAGATATCAACTTTTAAGCCCCCTGTAAAGTACTTTATTTGTTAATTTTCAGCTTTGCATAACTTCTCATTGTACGAATGGGGGATGTTAATGCTACGCGTCTAATGTATGCCTTTTTCGTGTATACATTTGTCTTCCCGATAGTGTTTACACATGTAAAAAGGTTTATCGGTGAATTTTTTAACTTCAACTGTTTATCAACCTTCACGCCCCACCTTACAGCAGATTGTTTTCCGTTGTCAACCACTTTCCCGCATAACTTTTTAGCCATAACGCGAGCGTCATCACGAGTCTTTGCAGTAATTACAACGTTTTTGATAATAGCCATTTTTAAGTTCTCCAATTTAGGATTGAGTGGTAAAGCTCTTTATCTGGGGCTTACTTTATCGAACTATAAGCCCCTTGTAAAGTACTTTATTTGTTAATTTTGAAGATAGTTACATAACCATCGCTGCCGATGATTTGTGATGCTCCAGCTTTTTCTACTTGATAGCCCATATTTTCAAGATGGTAAACAGCATCATCATAACCATATGCGCCGCCCTGATAACGTCTCTTATCACATCTTACTAATACCTTTCCACGTCCTGCCAGTGCATTTAGTACGGCTTTTTCACTTGAAAGTGTACCATCTAACATGGTTGCCGTGTAATGGTTGATTCTATTCCCGTTTACATCATACTTAAAATTGAATGCGTGAACAACGATAATGTTACCTTTAAAATTTTCATCAAGTGACTCCTCCAGTGCGTTGCGAAAGTTGTCTTTGTTGATGAATTTAGGTGCACGATATGCCATTTTTGAATCTCCAGTTTAGGACTTTATTTAGTGGGGAAGGTCATTCCCTCCCCGTTGATGCAAATATTAGATAACCACACTCAAAGAGTCAAGAAAAATTTTAAAAATATTTTTGGCAAAACTGTAATGAAACGGGCGCACACGACTACCACAAAACAGAACACAAATCAAGAATTATTTTTCAATCCGCTACAAATTTTTCTCTTGACTTTTAGGGAGAGGGGGAGTAAGAGGGGGAGAGGGGTTGGTCTGGCTCTCTATAAAAACCTACCTGCACAATTCTAAAATGATTTTTCTTGCCCGACCTGAGCGGGGTCTGCACGTTTTGAAAATGATTTTTCTATCCGGCGATGAGATTTTTTGGGATATCTGTACAGACCCCTACAGATACCTGCACAAATTGAAAATGAAAAAGGCCGCCTTACCTTAAATTTTTCAATGGGTTAGGCGGCCTTCTTAGATGATTTGTAGATACTATGAAGTGCTAATCAGCTTATGAATTTGAACTTTTTAGAATACAGCAAGTAGTGAACTTCATCCTGATTTGTTGTGTAGATGTATGCTGCTGGGTAGTTATCAAAGAATACCCCTTCGTATCTACCAAACGGGTCAACTGAGAACATTTCACTGTTACACATACCCATCTCACTAACCAGAGGGTAACTAACCTCGACCTTACCTTCAACAAGTTGATAGAGGGTAACATGGTTAGACTTACCGTCACTGAGAACAACACCATCATAGAATTGTGGTGCTGAGGTGGCATACTTAGGGGTAACTACAGTTGCCATTGCTTCATCATAGACGTATAGGTACACATCAACGTTGTACATAATGCTATTAATGAGGCTTTTCACGGCTTGTGCATCTAACCCACCGATACCTGCCCCAATCATGGGTAAACCAATCTTACGAATGTTGTACATCCAGCAAAACTTACGGAGTTTTTCTAGTGACTCCACTAAGTATCGGTATGATGCACACTTTCCAACATCCAACTGTGTATATAGGTTAAAAATGTAACCATACTCTGTTCGAGCATGTGACACCTCACCAATCATCTGGTATCCTATATCGTGAGCATTGTAGCCAAACTTCTTATGGAATTTCCTGTCAGCTTCTTCAGCTTTTGGGAAAATCTTAGCAATTTTTTGAGCGATTCCAGCACCCATGAGGTTACGACAGTTGCAACCATGAGCAATTAACTCGATATCTGTGTTTTTGAAGGCAGCCAGTAAGTTACCTTTCACAACTTTTACAATACCCATTTAACATCTCTCCCAAGACTCTTTATCTTCTGAAGGTTTTACACGCTGTCCTTCGTGGTCTACCCAGATGCACCCACAACCTTCACAGATTACTGGCATTGCGTAGCCAGCTTTAAAGTCATCCTCAGTGATAAGACCTTTTAAGTCACCTGTATCACGTCCAAACATTTCTATAGAACAGTCTTTGCAGAAGTCAGCCATATAATATACACCTTATAGTTCAGTTTCTCGTAATTCTTTGCCTTCATCATAGAAGCATTTATAAAATGTATCTATAGAAATTCTGGCAAAGGTAAGGTCTTCAAAGTATTCTTCTGGAGTTATACCTGTAAAACTAAAACCATCAAGATTGTAAAACGGTATTACTGTGTCATCGCTCATGAAAACACATGCAGATACGACTTCTCCAGTATCTTTGTCAATTATTTCTAGAGCTTTCATAGTTTACCTTCTCAGTTAGCTCATATAAATCAACATGCTCAATACTGTCAATGTTGATATCAATCTTTTTGAAACGTTCTATCACTTCATTGTCAGTCATCCATATCAGACACCAATGATTCTGGATGGATTCTTCAAGAAGGTCAACACAATCTTTAAAGGTTTTTGTATCACTTCTTGTCCCGACTACTGCGATTGTCCCATACAACCACTTACCATTACCATAAGATACTTGTGCTACGCCAACTTCTTTATCTTTCTCGTAGTAAACGGCTACAAAGTCTCTTCCATTAATCTGCATAGTTACTTCCTCGTTTTGAGAACTGCTAAGATTTCTTTAGAGTCTGGTAAGAACCATGTGTAGTGATTCTCTTTGATTTCTGGATGAGTGTCAACCTTTATTTTGCACTCTTTACCAACATGCTTAAGCTGTGCTGTGATACCTTGCATAAAGATGTGACACATTACATTATCCATAATCGTAGGTAAGAAATCAATCCTCATGTAAGTATCTTTCGGTCTCGGTAGAAGTAAGTAACCTTCTGTGTAGAAAGTTTCATCATTACTTTGTGTCATTACTGCTTATTCCCTAATAAAATCATATCAATAAGGTTATTAGCTTTGATTGTGCACTGGTAAAATCCATCACGATAGAACTCAAGGGCTGCTGCCACATCACTACCAGTATTACCTTTGATAGTAAATCTTGAATCTTCTTGAGTGTACTTATCACTCTCACTTACTTGGGAGTTTTTGAATGTACTGTTCACTTTGTTCGTTGAACACCCTGACATAATTATCAGTAACACAAACATTATAAAACTCTGGCTTAGTTTTTTCATACGTTAGTACCTCTTTTGTGTGCTTATTCTTAGTAAGTACATCTTTCAAATCATTTTTGTAATTGGTGCTGAGTGTGGCTAAACCTTCCTGATAAGCATCTTTGGCAACACTTATTAGTTTCTCATTATTTAGCTCAGTTTCAGCAACTTGGTAGTCTCTGTAAGAGTATCCTCCCCAGACACCTGTCCCAACTAAGAAAACAATTATGAAAGTAGCTTGACAGAACTCTTTAAATGTCATTTAACAATCTCCTGAAATGAAAAAGGCTCCCGAAGGAGCCTGTATCTTAACCTTAACCGAGGACTTTAGCAAGGATATTCGCAGCCATCGAAGAAGCTTTTGCAGCAGCAACTACGCCAGCTTTGACAGTGCTATCCTTAATAGCAGATACCGTTGCAGCATCAGTAAAGAGATAAGTGATTGTTTTGGAACCACTTGTAAAGGAAAGCATAAGAGTAGTTTCCAGATTGAAAGAGCGATACGGAGCACCTTCTTTAACGATACCTTCAGCACCTAACTCTGAAGCCTTACCCATATCGTAGATAGTCATCAGGTTTTCTTTGTGTGCAGTCGTTGAACCAACACCTTTTACGTGCTTCTTAACGTTCAACAATGCACGATATTCGCGAATGCTACCATCAGCTTTTACATTAACAGCACGGAAAATTTTACCTTCAAAGTTACCTTGAATCATTTTACGAACTACTTCAGATTTGTTTGCCGTATCGTCCAGTGCTACCGTAATGATATTGTTCATAAGTTCTTCTCTCAATGTTTAACTAACATAGTTTTAATGTGTGGAAGGATTCTGTTTACCTTCTGAACATTCTTCTCTGTATCTTCTATAAAGCATACTATATTAAAGTAAGGAAGAATGCAAGACTGAATCATCCTCACTTTCAAACTTTCTGCACTTATAGAGTTAGTTCCAAAACCACGCATAAAAAGCAAGTAATCATGCTCTATATTGTGCCTTAAAAACATCTCAGTAGGTATTCTCTGAGATTCACCTCTTGCTGTCAAGAGTCCAACTGCTGCATGATTTGCAATTGCATCAATAATGTTGAAAACATATGTTGGCTTTGCTCTTACAGAATCAAGAAGATTAGTGTACTGTGAGAATGACCCATCAGTCAATTCCGTTGAGCAATCTTCGTGATTAAAATTTGTAAGAACACCATCAATATCTGCTAAGATGAGGTTACCTTTTTCTACAAGGTCTTTATTGACTATCACTAAACTATCACGCCTTACACCTATAGTTTGTCCAGTCTCTTTGTCCACAACGTTCACAATGGGTTCTGATGTGTGGAACTCTTCAAGTGAACATACAACCTCTCTTGCAGTGTCTTCAAAATCTCTGCACTGTTCTGGAGTCCATACACAGGAATCAAGACCTAACTCATGAGGATGCAAGTCATAAGCGTGGCACAGGACTTCATCAGACTTTCTTAATTTTTTTCATGATTTACCTTAGAAATGTTTGTTGCAAATTCACATTGAGCGATAACTTTCATATTGTTATAGACATCTTGAGAGTATTTCTTAGCTTTAGGGATTCTGTACGAATACCCAGCATTATATGATGCTAAAACTTTTTGTAAAGTCTTCTTTGACTTTGGGTGACCATGTACCTTCGTCCAAAACTCAAGCTCTTTATGTGTTTCTTTTGCGGCATAGTCAAAATCTTTTAAGAGTTTCTTTTTAGCAACATTAGGACTAATTTTGTTACGCTTTACAACAGTCTTCAAGTGATTCTGGAAGATACCATAGTCATGGGTCTTTTTATTTTCTACCTTCAGACCTAACTCTGACTCTTGTAAGGCTATAGCTGCTAGAGTGATACCCCAACCTTTACCCATGTTATTCTCACCATACTGGTAAGCTTTTAACATGTTCACTTTTTGGCTAATTGATAGCTCTGGGCAGTCAACTGCATAAGATAAGTGTGCTGTAAACATTAAGCACAAACCTAGAATCAATTTCTTCATTGGTTCTCCTGTTTAGTTTATCGTGACAACAATTATACAGCACTCTGCACAAAATACAAATAAAAAAAGGCCGCCGAAGCAGCCTTTTAAGAAATTACTTATTAGATTTCACGTTTACGTTGAGAGATGAGTTCACCAGCAGTGCCAACGATGACATGCAAAGCTTCAGTCTTACCGTCCCATGCTTCCAGCACTTTACGTTGATTATCAACGATTGCTGCAACTTCATAACGAGAGGAACGCATCTTCATATCGTTGTAATCAGTTGGAACAGATACAACATCTCGTGGATGTACGCGAACCTTCAGGATTGTATCACCTGAGAGGCAACGAACATAATCCCAAGCACCAACATGAAGACCTTGAGAGCAAGTTACGTTACGGTTATTATCAACCATCCAACGTGGCATTTCTACAATGTTACCCAAATCATTAGGCACTTTGTAGGTGTGAGAGTCAACCAGCTTGCCTTCACGAGTAGAGACTTTCTTCCAACCAATGATGTAGCCTTCTTCATCAATTTCAACATCAAGGTGAGATACAAATCCCCAAAGTTGTTCTACAGAATCTTTAGATGGGTTTTCCATCAGTTTTTCGAAGAACATTACAAGTCGTTCAAAACCTTTATCGCCAGTTTTCATCATGTGAAGAATACGGTCAACCAGAGTAGAACGCATCTCAACAGCACCGTAGAATAGCTTGTCGCCTTTGATTGTGATAGCACCCTGAGTGAAGTTTTCGATAGACTTACGAATGTTCATCAGTTCAAATGCTTTCTTGAACTCACCTTTCACAACATGAGCTACAATCTCTTGATAGTTCGGATGAGTAGACTCAACAATTTCAGATTCTGAACCATAAGTCATAATTACAGAATCACCAGTAATCATGTACTCAATCTTGTCATCTTTCTGCATAGCTTCGTGCAGTTTATTTACTGGAGCTTTCTGTACAGCGTCTTTAACGACCTTTTCAACTGGTTTGCCAGCTTTCTTTTTAAAAGTCTTAGCAACTTGCTTCAAAGTCTTCGTAGCTGGTGTAGAAGTCACCTTCTTCTTCCCTTTTAAGGTTGCTTCATGACGCTCTACAGCACGACCAACTGAACGGGTTGAAGTGTTAAATTTCTGTGCAATAGCTGTTTTGGTCAGCTTACCTTCTTTAACCAGTTTGTAAATTTCTGCGTCAATCTGTGCTTTAGTTTTAGTAGTCATCTTATTACTCTCTCTTGTTAGTTAATCAATTTGTGAGGCTATTCTAAGGGGCTTTGAAGCCCCTTGTCAAACACTTTAATCGTAAATTGTAGTCCCTTCTGGAACACACTTCACATCAAAGCCTAAAAACTTACTCACTTCGATAGGTGATACTTTATTCCAATCTAAGTGTGAAAGCAAGAAGTTTTCTTGTTTTCTTTTTGAAAGATAGTTTGTCAGCTTGATAACCATGCGGTCACCTGCTTTCTTAATCTTTTTGTACAGTTTTGTGTCATTATCAAGGCATGACTTCAAATCCTGAAGAACACTGATAGTGTAAGTGTATGCAAACGGTGCAGCCACATACTGAATCTTACCAAACATTGCCTCAACAGCATCTTCATTCCCTTCTAAGAAGATTGTCTTAATAGTATCCCTTGAATAACAATACCCGCGAGAAATCTTCCTGTTATTAAACGTAAAGTTTCTGGCAATAATCCAACTGCTTGTAAGGTCAAGGACACCATTCATATAGATACGCGTCATATATCTGTTATGGTTAATCCAGTGAACATCAGTTAAGCTGTCGTTCAAGAGTTTCTCATCTACTTCAATCCAATCTTCTGGTATCTTTTTCCAATTTGCTTTTCGGAAAACATAGACTGTCTTACCTGTAACATTAGCAACTGACTTAGCTACATCTTCTGGAGATGAGCAAAAACATCTACCATCAACTGTATCACCAACTGCCTTAATGTAAAGCTGAGGCTCTTCAATTGTATCAAAGTCCTCTGAAACCTCTTTATAGGAAGCTACACCTTCTGCTGGAACAGCTTTCCAGAGTTTTACAACACCTCTTACAGCTTCTTTACGCTGATAATGGTGTTCCTTCTCAGACATCTTCACAATCTTTAACAAGCTTTTATCAAGTTTGTGTAGATTGACTAAGTCATCTAGCTCTTTTTCAGTCGAGAATACAAATACAATACCATTGTATCTGTGAAACAGACTAGACTCACTGGCATAGTCTCGACATGCACCACGCAAGATTTGATTGCGTCCTACAGTCTTCTCAGTACCGTTTTTATTGCGACGGTCATTTATAACAAACAAAAACTGTTCAATTTGGCTTTTACGCATTGCGCCAAAGATATTGAACATGCTTGCCTCTTGAGTGTAGGAAAGCGATGTTGCACGAATCTTACTCTCTAAAGAGTTGAATTTGACATAAGCAACTGGGTCATAAAGATAATCTACTTTAGGGATATTGTTCCCGTTCCTATCAACCTTAATATTGCCTTTGCCGTCACGTTCATAAATGACTGAGCCGTCTTCTGCGTAGATAATTCCACGACGAATGTTTAGTAATTCTTCTTCCAGAGAATCAAGCTTAACACCTCCCCACTCTAGCTTTGGACACACAACATTAAACATCTCTCGTGAGTTTAAGCGTAACTCAGCATAAGCCTGTGCAGCATCCATGAGTGTAGGTTGACTATTAACTTTCTTGATAACATCCTTTGTAATTGCTTCAGTTATCTTTTTAGTAGCCTCGATGATAACATTTTTTGTCGTGTCATTCATCTGCAATGCTTCACGAGAAGCTGCAATAGCAACTGAACCAATAGGCATGTAGATGTTTACAAGGTCTATGCTCCTGCGGAAAAATTCTGGTAATACTTTGAAGAAATCATCACCAAGTAATGCCTCCATATTAACTGGGTAGGCAATATTACCCATAACCACGTTAAACTCTGTTCTATTGCTGCTTGAACGCCAGCTATGCTTATGAGTCATGGCATCATAGACACCTTCTTCACGAGCAATCACATCCATATCTGCTAATATATCATTATACTCCACATTACTCTCTGGTTTTACAGCAAAGTATGAGTATACATTACCAGCCTCTTCAAAGAACTTTGAAATACGGTGGTCAGCAACTGCCACACGTACAGCTAAACCATTAGGTTCTTTTGTTGGGTTAGTGGTCAGTTTAGTTACTTGAGGGATACCATTCTCAAGATAAACAGAGTACTTATTAACAACACCGTCAACATAGCTAGACACTGTGAATGACTGAGCAATTGCAAATGGTGATTTTGAGCCGATACCCATTGCACCAATGTAGTCATTAGAGTCATTCTTCGTAGAAGCCCCATAGTTTAGGTACAAACTCATAACTTTATCATGAGTTAATCCAGTTCCAAAATCACGAACTTCAAAGTAAGGCTCAAAACGAGTAGGCAAATGCACATGGAACGGGATGTTCTCTTTTCCAGCCTCTTTCTGAGCATCTACTGCGTTACATGACAGTTCACGAATCACTGCCCTTTCTTTAAAGGTATATACACCAGAACTCAAAAGGCTGAACATTTCAGGTGTCATTGTAATCTGTGCTTGAGACGTCTCTAAAGAAGTTGAACTCTTAATCACTTCTGCGTGGTCGTTTACCATGCGCATAATACTTTCCTCTTAGTTTACTGTTAAATTACTTGTTAAACATTTTACCAGAACCACCACACATAGGGCAACAACCTGCTCTTGTATAACCTTCCCCATTACAGTAGTCACATTTTTTGTGCTCTGCATAGTACTTACAAAGAAGGTAAACAAACACTGCTACGCCACCAAGTGACAGTAAAATTTCTATCCAATATGCTTGCATGACTCACCTCTCATATTCTTGTAAAGGATAAAGCTTCTGTCATGGACGATACTTGTAGATACTGCAAAGTTACTTTCAAGCATCTGTTTATTTGGATTGTAGAAGCTTTCTTTAAACTCGTCAAGTGCAAATTGGTGATTGTCTGGAAGACCTTTTACACAGACCTTTATTGTGATTGCTGCTGCAATCTTACCAGTCAGTTCTTCTTTAGCTGCTACTAAAATTTTGTTAAGGAACTTATGACCATTTTCAGGTTTCTTGATGTTCTCCCAACGTTCCTCTAAGACGATGTTGATGTTCATCTCTTTGATTTTCATAATCTTCTCCAGAAATTAAAAAGGCTCCCGTAGGAGCCTCTTATCATATACTTTTAAAGCTGCTTGTCAATATTATTTCGAATATCACCAAGAGTTGTGTAGCCGAACTGCTCAGAGTCACTAAAGACTAGACGTAAAGCACAAGCTGGATGTTCAAGTGCATCTGCAAAGCTCTGGAACCCATAGCCATCTACAGCTTTCAGGTTTTCACCATCCCACATAGGTGCTACACCACCAAAAGC
>ERZ506880.217-NODE-217-length-30727-cov-5.499707_pt1 | contig 30727 bp, 17 predicted proteins | sample MGYA00512906_ERZ506880 | MGnify/ENA metagenome assembly ERZ506880
AAGGTGAGCTTCGGCAGCACCACGAGGGCGGTGATGAAGAGGTAGGTGTTGAAGAGGGTGAGGTTGTGCGGGGCGAAGTCGCGCGTCAGCGACACACCGATGGTGGAAACCGTTATCAGCAGCGTCGGCAGCCACCACGCAATGCGTGCCCATACGTTCCCCAACCTGCGCTTCACGTATCTGCGATACATATAAATGTCAGGCAGAAGCGTGACCAGCAGTATTATTATTGATATTCTTGCTATCATCTATTAACTCTCATAATTGAATAAATCAGAATTGCAGACGTGCCGCAAGGAAGCGTCTTGCCAGTTCCACGGGTATGCCACGCCGATGCGCATAGTCGCGAAGCTGGTCCTCGCCTATCTTGCCCAAGTCGAAGTAATGCGCCTGCGGATGTGCGAACATCAGCCCGGAGACAGAGGCGTGCGGCTTCATTGCCCCACTCTCCGTCAGCCTAATCCCTATCTGCTTCATGTCTATCAAGGAGTCGATAAGGAAGTTCATGCTCGTATCGGGCATGGAGGGATAGCCAACGGCGGGACGTATGCCTTGGAAATCCTCACGCAGCAACTCGCTTATGGAGAGATTTTCGTCGGGCGCATATCCCCAATAGGTCTTTCTCACCTCCAGATGCATCACCTCAGCCGTGGCTTCCGCCAAGCGGTCCGCCAACGTCTGGACGAGCATCCGCTTGAAGTCGTCCTTCAGATAGTCGTGTTCCATCTCCGTGTCCACGGTGGTGGCAAAGGCTCCCACCTTGTCCTTCACGCCGGACGAGAGAGGTCTGACAAAGTCGGCGAGGGAGAGATATGGTCCGGATGCGTCAGCCACATACTGCTGTCTGAGCATCGGCATGCGCACGGTGCCCACGATGATGTCGTCGCCGTCGCTGTTGGCGTCGAACACACCGAAGACGGCGTGCGTCATGTAGCGAGAGTCCAGCACGTCGAGCATTCTGTCAGCCTCATTCCGCATCTTGTCCTTCTCGGCTTGCGGCTTGCCGGAAAGCCCCCAGGCATGATAGAAGTAGAGCCAGTTGATGTACGGACGCAATGAGTTTATGGCATAATCTTTTCGCTCAGTCATGCCTTAAGCCGTTTCGTCCGTTCTGAACATAAGCGCTTCGCCACGGCTTTCACCGTCGAACGTGCCGTTGTCGTATATCATGCGACCGTTGCAGATGGTGCTGACGACGCGCCAGCGGAAGGAATGGCCCTCCATCGGGCTCCATCCGCACTTGCTCTGAATGGTCTCGTGGGTGACGGTCCAAGGCTCGCCAGCCTTTACGATGGCGATGTCCGCCTTATATCCCTTCTTGATGAATCCTCTCTTGCTGACGCTGAAGAGTCGGGCAGGATTGTGGCACATCAGCTCCACAAGACGCTCGACGGTCAGCACACCCTCGTCAACCAGCTCGAGCATTGCCACGAGCGAGAACTGAATCATCGGCATACCTGACGCTGCCTTGGCGCATCCGCCTTCCTTGTCGGCAAGGAGGTGTGGCGCATGGTCAGTGCCGATGGTCGTTATGCGTCCGTCGGAGAGAGCTTTGCGAAGTGCGTCGCGGTCGTTGACGGTCTTGATGGCAGGGTTACACTTTATGCGTGTGCCCAGACGCTCATAGTCTGACGACGAGAAGAAGAGGTGGGCGATGACAGCCTCAGCCGTGATGCGCGGGTTGTTGCCGAAGAGTTGCAGCTCGCGTGCCGTGGTAAGATGAGCCACGTGGAGCCGTGCTCCTGCTTCGGTGGCAAGCTCTACGGCTGTGCGGGTGGACTCATAGCAAGCCTCTTCCGACCTTATCTCGGGATGATGGATGACGGCAGGATCGGCGCCGTACATGCTCTTCGCCTTCTCCATGTTGCGGTTTATGATGTCGGTGTCCTCGCAATGTGCCATGATGGGAAGGGTGGCTCTTTGGAATAGCGCCTTCAGCACGTCGCGCTTGTCGACGAGCATGTTGCCCGTGCTGGAGCCCATAAACAGCTTTATGCCCGGCACACGGTGCGGATCGATGCCGCAGACGGTGTCGATGTTGTCGTTAGTGGCACCGATGAAGAAGCCGTAATTGACGTGCGAACGGCTCGCCGCCTCCTCCATCTTGTTGTCCAGAGCCTCCAAGGTGGTGGTCTGCGGTTTGGTGTTGGGCATGTCGAAGTAAGATGTGACGCCGCCGTAAGCAGCTGCACGGCTCTCAGTCTCGATGTCAGCCTTCTGTGTCAGGCCAGGGTCGCGGAAATGCACATGGTCGTCAATCACTCCGGGTAAAACAATACACCCCGTGGCATCCACGATCTTGTCGTAGTTGCCACGGGGCATTTCTGTTCCGTCGATGATGTCTGTGATGATGTCGTCGTCGACAACGACCGAAGCAAGGCGTGAGCAGCCTTCTTCCACGACTTTTCCTCCGTATATTAATGTCTTCATATTAAGAGTATTGTCGTTATTATCGTTATTATCGTTATTGCTTGTTATTGCTTGTTGTTATCTGCTCTTGCACCTTACTGAGCTCCTGACGGCTGCGCCATCTCGTTAGGCGTTGGTCCCTCGGGCATTGGCTGTTGGGTCATTGAGGGGTCTGGAGCTTGCGCGGGCGCTTTCATGCCGTTCATGATGGCCTGGTTCTCCTGCGCCTTCTCGTAATAGTCCTTTACGTAGGGGTCGTTCTTGAACTTGTCTGTGGCTTTGCTCCATATATCCTCTATCCACGGTGTAAGCTCCGGATAAGGATTGCCGATGGTAACCATGAAGAAGACGCCCGGACCGAGCACGTTGTCGAAGTTGTCTGTCACGAAAGTGGTGACGAGCTTGTCCTCCTGTTCAGACAACCTTATAGCCTCCTGATGCAGTTTTGCATTGACAATCTCCATATCGCTGCCGTTCATGATGGCGCGGTCGTGAGTGTGTAGCAGCTCTGCCTCCTGGTTCTTCAGCTGGTTGTAACGGTTGAAGAACTTGAAGAGTTCGTCGTTAAGCGGCGTTCCGCTTACCGTCTGCTGTGTATTGTCCAGCCTTATAGTGATGTCGCCCTTCTCTATTACGACGGGAATGACGCTCTCGTCATCCATAAAGATGTTGGCCATGCGTACGGTGTCGTAAGTTCCGCAGAACTGGAATTGCCCGTGAACGACGTCGCACGAATCGATGTTCTTGAAGTCATTATTCTTCAGAACCTTAAGATACAGCATTCGTCCGTCAAGTGTAGACACATTTGACGTTCCCTGTATATTATACGAGTTGGCGCACGACGTAACAGCCATGACAATCAATAATGCGTAGAGTATTTTATTCATATATGCTAAAGTATCGGTCTTTTTTTGTTACACAAAGGTACAACGTATTGCCGAATAAATTGCGGTTGTTTATGAGATTTAAATGATGATTATTCTTAATTTAGATTTTTTTCAGAATCTGGCAGCCTGTCTTCTTCCTTTTTAAGGAGATGTGAGATGCGGTGCATGGTGTAGATTTCGAGGATGGCAGCCACAAGAAGCAACAACACCCACTTGTTGTAGATGAGCTGCAGGTAGGTGATGCAGTCGGTGAATGCGTCGCGCAGACACATGTAGGCATTGTCCACCATGAGCAGTCCGGATAGCACGAAGAAGAAGTCAGCCAAAGTCATGATGCGCTTCAGGCGCTTTACGGTCGGATCAGTACCTTCGTATGTCTGCAAAGCCTGCATGGTGGCGAACAACAATGCTCCCACGAGGTAGATCCAACACACCACTTGCTGCTCATAAAGGAACGCGAAGCATCCTGCTCCGATAACCATCAGCACTCCACCGATAAGGAAGAGCGCGCTCTGTGTCTTATTCAGCTGTTTCATCATTGTCTGTATTTTCGTTATTTGGTTTGGGGTCGTCACTGAGTACGAAGATGTCCTCGTCGTCCGTGTGCATGAAATAGCGTTCACGCGCAATCTTCTCTACAGCGTCCTGACCTTGTCCGAGTGCCTTGAGCTGCTTCATGTTCGCCTCATTCTGTGCGTTGTATTTCTCAATTTCGCTTTCCAAGTCGCTGATTTGCATCTCCAGTTGGGTGCGGCGCATGAAGCTGTTCTCATCGACAAAGCCGACGAGCAACACGCAAATGGTGATGGTTATAGCATACTTGTAGTGGCTAATGAGGTCAAGGATTGGTTTTAAACGACTCATCTGTTTTACTGTTTTGACTGCAAACTTACTACAATTTTTCCGTTTTCTTACACGAAAGTATGAATTTTTAAGTACTTTTGTATATAGAAAACCATCTACAACAGTATTAGCATATCATTATATGGAAGACTATATCGTATCGGCACGCAAGTACCGTCCGATGACTTTCGACTCCGTAGTGGGACAGGCTTCGCTTACGACGACGCTCAAGAACGCCGTTAAGAGCGGCAAACTGGCGCATGCCTACCTGTTCTGCGGACCGAGAGGAGTGGGAAAGACGACGTGTGCGCGTATTTTTGCCAAGGCCATCAACTGCTTCAACCCCACTGCGGACGGCGAAGCATGTGGCGAGTGCGAGAGCTGCCGCGCTTTCAACGAGCAGCGTTCGTACAACATTTTCGAGCTGGACGCAGCCAGCAACAACTCCGTGGAGCAGATAAAGTCGCTCATGGAGCAGACTCGCATCCCGCCGCAGGTGGGCAAGTACAAGGTGTTTATCATCGACGAGGTGCACATGCTGTCCACGGCTGCATTCAACGCGTTCCTCAAGACTCTCGAGGAACCGCCGAAGCATGTCATCTTTATTCTCGCCACCACCGAGAAACACAAGATTCTGCCAACCATTCTCTCACGTTGCCAGATTTACGACTTCGAACGTATGACGGTGGAGAACACCATCGCACACCTTAAGATGGTGGCGCAGAAGGAGGGCATCACTTACGAGGAGGAGGCGCTGGCGGTGATAGCGGAGAAGGCTGACGGCGGCATGCGTGACGCTCTCTCCATTTTTGACCAGACAGCCAGCTTCTGCCAGGGCAACATCACGTACGCAAAGGTGATAGAAGACCTCAACGAACTGGACGCTGACAACTACTTCCGCATCATCGACCTTGCATTGGAGAACAAGGTGAGCGACATTATGCTGCTGCTCAACTCTGTAATAGAGAAGGGATTTGACGGCGGAAACCTCATCAACGGACTTGCATCACACGTACGTAACGTGCTCATGGCGAAGGACGAGCCGACCGTTAAGCTGCTGGAGGTGAGCGAAAGACAGAAGACACAATATAAGGAACAGGCTAAGAAATGCCCGACAAAGTTCCTCTATCAGGCGCTGAAGATAATGAATCAGTGCGACATCGCCTACCGTCAGAGCAGCAACAAGCGTCTCCTCGTGGAGCTGACGCTCATTCAGGTGGCTCAGCTGACGCAACCGGAGGATGCGGATGGCGCGGGGCGTAGCCCCAAACAGCTGAAAATCCTGTTCCGACTTCTTACTCAAAAGCCCCGGAATAAAGCGGTCCAGCAGGTGGCTGCTCCGGGTGAAAACGTTCAGGGAGCAGCGGATAATGCTGCTTCCTCAAATGCTGCATACCCGCAAGGGGCGGCTGACAACGCCAATGCTACACCACAAGAGGGCGCAGCTGCAACCAATTCGGGCAGCGCTCAGACAGCTCCGGTAACACCAACTGGCGCTCAGACATCAGCTTCTGCCGCTTCGCCGTCGCCAATGGGCAGACCGCTGAAGCTTTCCGGACTCGGCGTAACCTTCCAATCACTGAAAAAGAAAGAGGAAAGGACTGCCCAAAAGGAAGTGGAGGTGACCAACAAGGACGAGAACGAGGAATTCTCGCAGGACATGCTGGAGCTTCAATGGCTGTCAATGTGCAACCGTATGCCGAAGAAGATGATTGGTCTGGCGTCGCGAATGAAGAACGTCACGCTACGCATTATCGCCTTCCCGGAGATAGAAATCGTGGCGGACAACCAACTGCTCCTTGACGAAATCAATAATATAAAGGGACGTATCCGCGCTACGTTGGCGTTGGCGTTGCATAACGGCAACATCCAAATAACTCTCAGACTTGCTGCGCCGGAGGAGATAAAGAAGCGTCTGACGAAGAAAGAGGTGTTCGACGAACTCTCAAAGCAGAAGGAATTTGCCGCATTCGTCGAGGCGTTCGGCTTGCAAATGGTTTAGGAAAAAGAGGATAAGGGAGACGTAACGGTTAAGGAAAGAACGTATAATAGAAATGGAAAAGTCAGAAACAGCGATGGTCAGCAAGAGAAAACATTGGGTGGACGTTGTGCGTGGAATATGTATGACAGCCATCCTGTATGACCATACGGACATCTATTATTCAGACTCCAACGTACTTCCTTACGAACTGTATGTCCCGAATGCGCTTACCACCTTCTTCATTCTGTCGGGGTATCTGATGTACAAGCGGTCAGGATTCTGCCTGAAGAATAAGATAAGGTCTATTATAAAGGGGCTTCTGCTGCCTTATCTGATATTCACAATAGCCATGGCGCTACCCAAATCGTTGGCACACGGACTCAGCTTCAATATTGCTGACATGCTTATCAATGTGTTATCGGGAAAGGCTTCGTGGTTTGTGGCAGCGCTGTTTATTGCCGAAATGCTGTTCAGCATCGCCATACGGATGACGAAAGGCAGGACCATAGCGCTGTTGGCAGTGGGAACCATCGGGCTTATCGCTTCCACTCTTATGCCTTATGCGGGTGAGCCACCCTTCCCTTGGCAGGCTGACAATGCCCTTCAAGCCATGTTCTATCTCAGCATCGGCTATGCCTATCATAAACATGAAGAGGCTATAGACGGCTATACAAGCAGCCCGCCGCTTGCCATAGGGCTGCTGTCGGTGCTGTTTGTCGGAATAAAGGCGTGGGAGATGTTTTACGATGTGAGCATGACAGAATGGTATATCAACATCGACTGCTATCCTATGTTCCTGCTCGACACCGTCTGCGGAGCAGCATTGCTGATACTTATATGCAAGCGTCTGCCAAGAATGCGCCTGATGGAGTGGACCGGAATACGCTCGCTCGGCTTCTATTTCCTCTGCGGCGGCGTGCCTTTGACGGTCAGCATGGCGCTTCAACGCATAGGCTTTGCATACAACGGGTGTTATCTGACCGTTCTGCCGGTCTTCCTTATTGTATATATACTGACGGCAATACTCGTCTGGGCATTATACAAATACGTGCCATTCGTATTCGGAAAATGGCGTATTAAAAGCTGAATAAAATGGGATATAAAGCAAAAGAGCAGGAGTTTCGGACGTTTCCGAAGCTCCTGCTCTTTTGCTTTTATCCATTAGTCTTCCTTCTCAATAAGCACCACAGCGTATGCAGAGATGCCCTCCATACGTCCGGTGAATCCAAGTTTCTCCGTTGTCGTGGCCTTGATGGATACGTTGTCAACGTCAGTATGCATCACTTCTGCCAAGCATTGCTGCATCTGCGGAATGTGCGGATTGAGCTTTGGGCGCTCGGCACATACCGTGGCGTCCACATTTCCGAGACGATATCCCTTTGTGGCGATGAGGTCAATGGTCTTTGCCAGCAATATCTTGCTGTCCACGTTAAGCGTCTCGGCGGCAGTATCGGGGAAGTGATAGCCGATGTCGCGCATGTTGGCAGCGCCAAGCAAGGCGTCGCAAATGGCATGTATGAGTACGTCTGCGTCGCTATGACCAAGCAATCCCAACTCATAATCGAGCTTTATGCCGCCAAGCCAAAGCTCGCGACCTTCCACCAACTTGTGGACGTCATATCCGAATCCTGTTCTTATCTTCATGATTTTTATCTGCGTTTAAAGAGATCCTTTATGCCGTCCATATCGAAGGACAGCGTGAAACGTAGTGTCTGGTCGAGCGGGTTCGACTTTGCCGTGGCTATAACGTAACCTGCATCGAGCGAGAATACGTTCATCTTGAATCCTGCACCCACTGTGAAGTACTTACGATTACCCTTGTTTTCCGACTCGTGATGATAACCGGCACGCAGCGCGAACTTGTCATTATAGACGTATTCGGCACCTACGCTCCAACGTATCTCCTGCATCTCCTCGCTGAATCCGCCCGGCGCATCGCCGAAACTCTTGAAGATACCGCTAATGGGCGACAGGTCATAATAGTCTTTCTGCTTGCGCACCTCGAAGTCTTCGTCGCTCTCATTGGCGCCCTTGATAGGCATGGTGGGCACGAGAGGCTTGTTGGCATCGGCTGCGATGGTGAGGCGGTTGTACTCATCAATGGGAATCATCAACGATGCACCGAGACGCAGGTTGGCAGGGATGAACTCCGAATTGTCGTCACTGCCGAAGTTTATCTTCGAACCGATGTTCGAGATATCAAGACCCAAACCGAGCTGACACTCGCGTTGTCCGATATTGATATAGTTCTGATAATATGCGGCAAGGTCAACGGCGAACGCTGATCCCGGCGATGTGTCGTCGCTATAGTCGTATGTAAGGTCTGAATAAATCCAACGCACGGCAGCAGCAATGGAGAATTTCTCGCTAAGCATAAGCGAGTAAGCCACGTCCATCGACATCTCGTAGGGATTGATGGTCATCGAATTGTCGTTCGTAGAGCCCGAATTGGTGTAGACCTCACCGAGCGAGAAGTAACGCAATGACGCCGAAACGGCTGAATAGTCGCCGATGCGGTAATATCCTGCGAGACAGGCAAGGTCCATATCGCTGACAAGCTGACGCAGCCACGGAGTATAGTTGAGCGCCACTCCTGCACGTGAGATGCTGAATGGATACTTGGCAGGGTTCCAGTACTGCGACATGACGTCAGGGTCAGTGGCGGCACCGATGTCGCCCATACCGCCTGCTCTTGCGTCAGGCGCTATCGACTGTGACGTCACGGAAGCGTTTTCCGGACGGAACATATCCTTCTTTTCGTCGGCTATAGATGGCAATGCCATCAAGGCTAATAGCGAAATGGCCGCGAGTCTTATGTCTTGCTTCATTCTTATTTTAGTCTTTCTTGTTTTATTATTAAAACGTTCTTATGTGTTATTTATTGCCTATCAAAACAAGTTTCTTGGCTTTCGACGTTGTTGTGGCTCCGTCTGCGGTGAGCAGAACGCGATAAAGATAGACACCGGTCTGGAGCTTTGCGCCTCCGTCGAGGTCCAGATTCCAGTTCATCGTGTAGAGCGAACCGTTGCTTGCGCCGCTTTCCTGTCGTCTGAGGAGCAGTCGACCGCTCATGTCGAACACCTCAAGCGTCACGCTGACATCGCTTCCGTTGCGGTCGTGCGCAATGATGAAGGTGGTGTTGTCACGTGCAGGATTGTCTGTGCAGCTGACGGAGAACGAGGGCTTGACGCCTTTCTTCACCTCAAACTGCAGCTCTGACGTAGTCACATTGTTGAGAATGTCCCACACGCGGAACTTCAGACTGTGTTTTCCGACCGCGAGTTCGGGGATGACATAGTAAGTGGTGCCTGACGTGTACGAACCGAAATCGAAGCTGAAGTTGTCGTTCAGCGTGTATGTCTGCGTCTGCTTGCCATCGATGATAAGCAGCATGTCGTGTCCGATTCCCGAACCAGAGACGTTGATGCCGTCCTTGTCCGTTATCTCCGCCACGAAGTAAGGCGTGGGATTAACGGCTCCTCCGTTTACGAAGGAAGGCGAATTGAGATAGCAATATACTGACGGTCCCACGGAGTCGTTGGCTGCAACGTCGCTACCGCCGATTACCACGTTCTCCGAATAGCCGTTGGCAATGACCGTGCGGTCGTCGTTGATGGCAAACGCATTGATGAGTCCGGTCTCGCCGGAATAGTTGATGTCCTTCGGCACGGCGAAGGTTATCTGGAATCGTCCGTCCTTAACGACGTTGTCGCCGGAGAATATCTTCTTAGTGCGGTCGGTGTATGTGAACGGTCCTACATAGTCTTTCTCTGAAGCAGTATTGCCTCGTGTGACGATTTTCTCAAGGTTGTCGCGAACCGTGAGGCTCACCATGCCGCTGAAATCGTCATTATCGACAATGTGTCCTGTGACCGTTATCACCTGTCCTGCCTTTATATGCGCATTCTTTCCGTCCGTGACATCCACCCCTGCGATGGAGTCGATTGCCACTTGCGCAGTCGGCAAGTTGAGTCGCATGGCAGGATCGCCGAACAGCGAGTACTGCAGCGAGTTCTTTGCAAAGCCCGAATCCGAATTCATATTCTTGGCTCTTCTTTGGGCTTCGCCGATGGTAATGGGGCGTCCGTCGTCCTCATAGGTGAGCACGTGCTTCATAAACGCGAGGTTAAGGCGGGTGTTCTGGCTGGCATATACGGTACGTGTGGTGCCGTAGAACGCCACTGCTCCACCCTTCTCGTTCAGCACTGCCGTCTCGCCGATGGTTTCGTCCACGCCGTCGAAGGGCATGATGTCGCACGACGCCGTCACCCAAAGCGGCAGATTGGTGTTGGTGAAGGACTTGAAGTCGTTGATTCGCAGAACCTTCTCGTGCGATATCTGAATCTCCGAACCGTGTCCGGCATAGTTCATGATGAGCGCTCCCTGTTCCTGTTGCGCCTTGATGAGCTTCGTCACTTCAGGGTATGAATTGCCTGACGCAGTGGTCTCACGGGTGTACGAGTCCCACATAACCTTCTTGACATAGAATCCTGGATGGACTGATATAATCTGGTCAGCCACTCTATTGGCGTCTTCCATGTGCTGATTGCTGTCGCCGTCGTCGCCCATAACCATTATGGTATTCTGCCATGCGCCACCATTCTGATTTGCCTCGTACGCCATCATCTTGTCAATCATCACCTTCGCTTCCTCCACAGTATTGACGGGGAAGCGTCCTACAGCCACGTCCAGCTTGTCTACAGAGAGCGGCTTGGCACCCTCTCCGTCGTCAAGCATACATGAGAAGCCGTCGTCCATATAGCAAGTCACCTTATTGAGTGAGTTCTCGCTTTCGAAAACGAGGAGGTAATCGTCCGGATTATAGTTGCGGCAGGCAGACGTCAGCATGCGATTGTCCCAGACGCTGTTGCCCAAAAGCACAAGATAACGTGGCTGGTCGGCTGCGGTGGTGGCGCGGTCGTAGAGCATCTTCAGATAACGGCGGTACGCCGACACGTCCGGTGTGCCGCTGCTGAACTCGTTGTAAAGCTCGTCAGCCGGCACAATGTTCACTCTCAACGAGTCTTTCTGCTCACGGTAAGCCTTCAGCCTCTCTGCCTGCGGACGGAGCTTCTGCGATGTGGGGATGATAATCACCATGTCTGCCTGCGGATCGGCATGATGATCCTGATTGGTTATGCGATATACATATTGTGGTGTGGGGATGTTTGCAGCTTTCAAATCTGGAGCCGGCAGGGGATTGTCGTAAGCCAACGAAACGTAATCGAGGCGCATCGGTGACGATGCCGACTGTGCGGAAAGTACGGTTAACTTGACGATATTCTTCTCATTGGAGAGGTTTTTCACCTTATATATGGCAGCTAATTCGGCACCGAAATCATAGTCTGAGTTGCTGATTTTCGGCGAAATCGTGCCCACGATGGAATCGTTGAATGCCACCTGCACCCTGCAGCCTGTCTTCGTCGACACGTTCACGGAAAGCACTGCCTGACGCGCGTTGGGGTTGGCGGCAAGCTCTGCCGTGTAAGTGCCACCCACAGCGACGGCTGTTGGGTCGTAAAGATTGCGTCCGCCTGAATACCAGGCATGTCCGTCCTTCTCGTAAAGGTCGTGATAATAATAAGGTGAGGGATAGAACGAGGACACGAAGGATGCCGAATCCACCTTCAACGGATCGCCGTCACTCTCCGTAAGGAAGTAATAGCCATAGTCTGAGAAATAGTTGCGGGTGCGGCGTTCCGACTTGTTGTTCTCCCACGAAACGGGGCCGAGGGCATAAAAAAGGCGCTTTCCGCCCACGTCACACGTTGCCACTTCCTTGAGGTCGTCTTTCTCAATGAGGTCTGAGGGTGTGAGCACCTCGCTGTGAAGATTGCCTCCATATCCGTAAATCTTCACCTTGGAGGGATTGGAGAATCCTGCCTGACGGATGAGCGACTCCGTAATCTGATAAACTCCAGTGGACGGAACGCGTATCTTTGCCCAGTTGCCCTTGCGCAGCACGCTGTGGGCAGCGTAGCGCTTGGCTGGCTCCACGGTCTCTGTCTCGTCCGAGGACGAAGCCTTTGCCTCACGACGTAGCATGAAACTGGTGAGCACCTGATACTTGCCGTCGCGGAAAACCACGGGGCAGAACGACGTATAGAGCGACGGACTCTTGCGATCGTACGACACAGCGGTATGCAGACAGGGCATCTCGCCGGGCTTCAGGGCGTTATGACGAAGATAGTCGGCGGCTTCCTGTGCAGTCATGTCCCTGAACTCGGGATACACAATGCTGACCACATACGATGAGTCGCGCCATGCTCCGTCAAGGGGCATGGTCTGCGTGTAGGACGGGACGCTCACCGAGTCAATCCGTAGCTCCTCGTCAGTAAGATGTATGAACTGCTGCGACATGGCGTGCATGGCGGTCATGACCAGCGTAATCAGCATTATGGCTTTGCGCATAGTGGTGTGTTTCGTTTTGTTCTGATAAAAATAAGAATTGTGGCGGAGCGTTACTTGCAGTTGAACTGCAGCACCTTACGGTCCTCAACGTAGCCTTCCAGCTTATCGTCAATATGGACCGGACCCACTCCTGCAGGCGTTCCCGTGTAGAGGATGTCGCCCGTCTTGAGCGTGAAGTACTGTGAGATGTAGGCGATAAGCTCGTCCACCTTGTAGAGCATGTCCGACGTACATCCCTCCTGCACCGTCTTTCCGTTAATGTCCAGATGGAAATGTATGGCTTGGATGTCGCGGAATTTCTCCACCGGCACCCACTCACCGATGACGGCTGCTCCGTCAAATCCCTTGCAAAGGTCCCATGGCTTGCCTTCCTCGCGCAGCTTCTGCTGCAACTCGCGTGCCGTAAAGTCGATACCTACGGTGACGGCGTCGTAATAGCGATGTGCGAATCGCTGCGGGATGGTCTTTCCCAACTTCGATATTCTCACCACCAGTTCAGTCTCATAGTCGATGCGTCCGAGGTGGTCAGGGATGAAGAAAGGCTTGTGGTCCTTAAGCAGAGCCGAGTCCGCCTTGAGGAAAATCACAGGACTCTCCGGTTTATATAACGCTCCATGTAGCTCTTTATTGTGTTCGAGGTAGTTCATACCTACAGCAAAAATCTTCATTTCTTCTTTCAGTAATCGGTTGTACAGGATGTATTTAAAGAAAAAGCCGTGAAAGAGTTTCCACTCCTCACGGCTCGTATAATGATTTGTGTGTAATTACGCGAATTACTCAGCAGCGAGAGTGAAGCGCTTGTAAGCAACGATCTTCAGCTCCTTGTCCTGCTTCTTGAGGTAGTCAGCAACGCTCTGCTTGTCGCCGTCGCCGAACTGGAACTCCTGGCAAACGAGGCAGTTCTCCTTGAGGAACTTGCCTACACGACCCTTAGCGATGTTCTGAATCATGTTCTCGTTGAGGTTAGCAGCCTTCTCTGCAGAGACAGTCTCCTTGATCTCGCGGAACTTGGCAACGTCCTCAGCTGTGATCCAGCCCTTGCCCTGGTTTGACTCGATGTGATCCTCAGAGTCGAAGTGGTTAGGATTGAGACCAGCCTTCTTAAGAGCTACCTCAACTGCCTTCTCTACCTGCTCCTCCTTAGTCTTCTGAACAGCAACCTTGTACTCCTCATCCTTAACTGCCTGGGGAACAGAAGCCTCGTCGAGAGCGATAGGCTTCATAGCTGCCACCTGCATAGCTACCTTGTGACCAGCGTCCTCGTTGTTTTGGTTGAGCTGTACCATTGTGCAGAGAGTGTGCTTGCCCATGTGGTCATAAACCTGGATGTTCTCACCCTCGAGTACCTCATAGCCGTCGAGCTCCATCTTCTCGCCAGTGATACCAGAGCGCTGTGTAACAGCAGCCTGAACGTCACCCTCACCGAGCTTGAGAGCCTTCACCTCGTCGAGAGTGTGGCACTTTGCAGCGATGGCAGCGTCGAGAATGTCAGATGTAAGCTTAACGAAGTCAGCACCGTTAGCAACGAAGTCGGTCTCGCACTTGAGAGCGATCATGGCAGCAAAGCCGTCAACGTTCTTAACGAGAACACAACCGTTAGATGTCTCGCGGTCAGAACGCTTAGCAGCGATAGCGAGTCCACGCTCACGGAGCAACTCCTTTGCCTTATCGAAATCACCTTCTGCCTCAGTGAGGGCCTTCTTTACGTCTGCAAGACCAGCACCAGTCATGGCACGAAGTTTCTTGATGTCTTCAATTGAAATAGCCATTTTGTTAATTTATTATTTAGTAATTAATATTTATTATCTGTTGGGGTCGGGTCTTCGCGCTGACATCCTTGGGGGATAACGCCTTTAACCCAAAAATCGGAAATTCTCCATTCTAAAACCTTGGATTTACGAATTAAAGAATTTCCGATCTTTATATTATTTATGTAAGATTACTCTGCGTTCTCAGCAGGAGTCTCCTCCTTGCGAGCCTTACGGGGAGCCTTGCCCTCCTTCTGCTCAGCAGCTGCCTTCTCGTCAGCCTTCTCTACCTTGCGCTCCTCAAGACCCTCTGCGATGGCACCGCAGCAAGCTGAGAGGATAACGTCGATAGAATCCTTAGCGTCGTCGTTAGCCGGGATGATGTAGTCGAGGTTGCGGGGATCAGAGTTGGTGTCCACCATAGCAAACACAGGGATACCGAGGCGGTTAGCCTCCTTCACTGCGATGTTCTCCTTCATCACGTCGACAACGAACAAAGCGCTCGGAAGGCGAGTCAAGTCAGCGATAGAACCGAGGTTCTTCTCCAGCTTAGCGCGCTGACGTGTCACCTGCAGAAGCTCACGCTTAGAGAGCTTTGAGAATGTTCCGTCGTTCATGAGCTTGTCGATGTTCGCCATTTTCTTAACAGCCTTGCGGATTGTCGGGAAGTTGGTGAGCATACCGCCCGGCCAACGCTCGATAACGTAAGGCATGTTTACGCTCGCTGCCTTCTCAGCAACGATGTCCTTAGCTTGTTTTTTAGTAGCGACGAACAGGATCTTCTTGCCTGACTTTGCAATCTGCTTGAGAGCCTCAGCAGCCTCGTCAACCTTGGCTACGGTCTTGTGCAGATCGATGATATGAATGCCGTTGCGCTCCATGAAGATGTAAGGAGCCATTGCGGGATTCCACTTACGACGGAGGTGGCCAAAGTGACAGCCTGCCTCTAACAACTGGTCAAAATTAGTTCTTGACATTTCTTTGTTCTGATTAATTTGTTTACTTTCCTTTTAGTTGAATTGAACCAGCCCATGAGTAACGAATTGTGAACGACACTCTTCGGTCTTATGGGTTTGGATGCTAAACTTCGGGTTCTGTGCTTCATGCCACACATATATAATAATGTGTGTCAGCCAGTGTCCGAATATTAACGCTTGCTGAACTGGAAGCGACGGCGTGCCTTCGGCTGACCCGGCTTCTTACGCTCAACCTCACGAGAGTCGCGAGTGAGGAAGCCCTGTGCCTTGAGAGCCTTCTTGTCTTCTGCGTCAACCTTTACGAGCGCACGGGCGATAGCGAGGCGGAGAGCCTGGCTCTGACCTGTGAAGCCGCCACCGTCGAGGTTGCACTTGATATCATATTTCTCTTCCGCACCGAGCAAGAGCAGCGGCTGCTTAATCACGTACTGCAGGATTGCTGATGGGAAGTACTTAGCGAGTTCTACCTTGTTGATTGTGATCTTACCGGTGCCCTCTGTGAGATATACACGAGCTACGGCACTCTTACGGCGACCAATTGCATTAATCATTTCCATCTTCTTGCTTTATTTATACTGGTTAATATCGATAGCCTTCGGCTGCTGTGCCTCGTGCTTGTGCTCTGTACCGTCATATACATAGAGGTTGTCAATAAGACGACGACCGAGCGGGCCCTTGGGGAGCATGCCCTTTACGGCGTGACGGATGATCTTGTCCATGCCGTCCGGACGCTTGCGAAGCTCAGCGGGAGTGTTGAAGCGCTGTCCACCAGGATAGCCAGTATAACGTGTGTAGACCTTGTCTGTCTCCTTCTTACCAGTGAAGACAGCCTTAGCTGCGTTGATGATGATAACGTTGTCTCCACAGTCTACGTGAGGAGTGAAGTTGGGCTTGTACTTTCCGCGGATGAGCTTTGCTACCTTAGAGCAGAGACGACCTACTACCTGGTCTGTGGCATCGATTACCACCCACTCCTTCTTAGCTGTTTCCTTGTTAGCGGAAATAGTCTTGTAACTTAAAGTGTTCATTGTTTAATTTAAAAATTACTACTAAAAAACGTTTCTTCTTTTTTTGCACGAGCGATTCACTAACCACGCCGCTTGGCCTATTCTTTAGCGAACGCTATTAACACCCTCATGCAGGGGACTCTAAGTGTATCCCCGAATAATCGGTCCGCAAAATTACTCATTATTTATTACATATAAAAACTGAGAGGCTCACGAATCAGAAGTTTTAAAGTTATTTAACGCAAATAGAGACAATGAATGACTGTCAACATGCAGGAAAGCCTGTCTTTGACTGTCATTCATTGTCTCTATCGACGAATATGCGCTTCGGACGCGGTGTGAGCTACAGCGCCACGCGCTTTACGCAGACTTGCGTGCCTTTTCGCGTCACTTCCACTATCACCACGCCCTCTGTTCCGGTGGACATGGTGAGACTGTCGGAGGTGGCACGCTGCTGATTGGCTATCATTCCGTTGGGCAGATAGATTCGCACGTCGTCTGCTTCCTGTAAGCCAGTGATGCTTACGCGGCGCGCTGCCACTTTCTTCACCACCACTCCACTCGTCTCCGTCAGCTTATGGAAGGAGATGCTGAAGCGTGTGTTCTGCTCGCCTGCCTCTGCTGCGGCGAACGTGTAGGCTCCTTCGAGAAGGTCCACGGCTCGTCCCGTGGCATTGTCTTTCAGCAGCACTGCCTCATAGCCGTCGCGGTCACAACCCTCGGGCACGTCCAACGCATACATTCCTGCAGACGGAAGCGAAACGCCGAGAGCCACGGCTCCCTGCTCGTTAACGGCGGAGAGGAGCGAATAACGTGCGCCGTCGCGTACGGCATACACCTGTGCCTTGTCACTCTCCATCCATTTCACGCCGTCCGTACCAAGGTCGAAGTAGTCGTGCGAATATTCCGGACTGACGACGTTGAACACCATTTCGTCAGCCTCATCATCAGCCGAGCGTGTGTCCGCGCCTGTTATTGCCACTGCCATGCGTGCGGTTTGACCGTAGAAGGAGTCGTCTGCATGGCTCTGGCCATGATAGCTGACCGCCACCTTCTCCTTGTTGTCCTTCGCCAGCGTGGCGGTCTGCGTGAAGAGAGCGTCCATCGACGGTATGTAAGCGTCGCTTGCGCCCTCTGCCGTGAGATCTGTGGAGCGTGCCTTGAAGGCGCCGTTCTCATAAGAATAGACGATGCGGCCGTACTCCATGTCGCTGAGATTCGTTGCACAGAGACGGGGCGATCCGAAGAGATTCCATCCCATGTTCTCCTTATGCGTAAAGCGATTGCCGGAGGCGGACGACGACGTCCACGAGTCCTGATGGTTATATTGCGTCAGCACTATCTCAGTGCCGCCGTTCTCCACGTAGTCGGTGGCTGCTGGCGAGACGGTGTTGAAGAATCCTGTCTTGCCCAACAGGCTTCCGCCATAGAAGCGCACGGTCATGTCCTTTGCTGCTTCCAGCATCATGCCTGTACCGACGGGAGCTCCTGTTGACTCCTTCCATGCATCGCCGTTGACGTCGCTATATTTATATGTATAGCGTGATCGGGTATCGCCGTCGTATGTGCGGATGGTGTAGTTGTCCTTCACGACGGGATCATACTGCTTCACGCTGAAGGGGAGAGCCACGAGTTGCGGCATCTGTGCCTTGAGATCGCGTTCCACGGCATAGCGCACAAGTCCTATCTGATTGTCGTTGCCACGCAGTCCGGCATGATGTTCGAGGAGCACGAAGCCTGGGCTGAACCATGAGAGGCTTCCCATCGGATAAAGGTCAGGCTCTATGTCAAGCTCGCATTCCTTGCGGACGTAAACCACGGATGACGGACGCGGATAGTCGTCGGCTGTCACATGGCTTCCGTCTGCGGTGATGTTCCATGTCTCGTAGCATCCGTTGTCCACATTATTGTTGCGCAGACGGTTGTTGCCGAGCAGGTCACGGTCATGTCCGACTTTCCTAATACATTCCTTTGTCACTTCTTTGTTCGAGCTTTCAGGATCGAGGTTTGCGGCGTCGTCCTCGTTAAGCTGACAGTTGCGATAGCGGCTTACTATGTAACGAGACCTGCCTGCCGCAAGTGTCATCACACGGTTGTTGGCGCTGCCTTGGGCGATGTTCTCCATCGTGCCGCACGTCGTGACGTTCACCGCTCTGACGTTCTTCACGCTGCCCACTGTCTTGCCCTCGTCCATGGCGTCCGTGGCATTTGGGTCTGCATATAGCAGGGTGTTGTAGAGAAGCGACGTATTGTCGCCTGTTACGCCTTGCTTTGCCAGCACCACCGACGTGGAGAGCGTGGCACCATTGGTGAGGCTGACGCTTCCATCCTTGCTCACCTCCACTCCGTCCACTACACTCGCCGAGCTGACGTTGAGGTTCTTGACGATGCTGCGCCAGTTGCCTTCCTCCACCATGCCCATGCGCTGTGCCAGTATAGCATTTGCAATGGTCTCCGTTGACGTAGAGTCCTTGGCTGACGCCGTAGGATTATTGGTCATGCTTCCGTATACAGATACGTCAGGAAGCGTGACTTTGAGGTCAGCCGGCTCGGCGTTGTGACCATACTGATGGTCAACGAAGACGTACGACTTTGCTCGGTTGTTAAGGTTGGAGTACATACCTGCCAAATCCACAGCCACCTGCAGGTCAGTCTTCGGGTCGTCCCACGACTTGCCGGTTCCGTCCGTTCCGTAGTCCTTCACGAAGATGATGGGCAGCAGCTCGGCGTTACATTCGTACGCTCCCACCTCTATGGTCTTGCCCACGGCACGCTTTATGTTGCCGAGGTCGCGGTCTTGCTCCACGCTGTCACGTACAGCCTCGTCCGCGGTTTTGTCCGTAACGCCCGTCTTCACGTTCTCCGCATAGCGTCTCAATGATCCTCGCTCAAAGAGTCGCATACCCGGCGTGATGTGATAATCGCGCAGTTCGCGGTTCGTGTTGGTGACGTCCACGAAGCACGGTCCGTTCGTCAGGTCGTTGTTGACCTGTCCTTCTGCGAACACCTTATTATATAATGTATGCTTTGTGGCGTCCTCATTGTCGAGGTCGGATACGAAGACCGTATGGTCAGTGGTCTTGTTGGCCCACGATGCAGAGTTATACACATTTGTCAGTGCCTTGTCTGTTCCCTCGGCAAAGGCGATGTCGGCACCGTTCGTATTTTGTGCGAAGGTGCAGTTCACCACCGTTGTCTTTCCGTTGGCCTTGAGCGCGTCTGCATCGTTGTCGGCGAAGAGCGTGTTATAGATAAGCACCTCACCGCCGTTCCCGTTGGCTGCGATGTCCACCGCCGTGCCCTTGTTAATGCGTGCTTCCGACTGACGTATGGTGATCTTGGCAGTCTTCTCCACTTTCAGGGTGGCACCCTTACCCCCATCATAGGTATTGCGCAGCGAGATGCCACTTATGTCCACCGGCTTCTCACCAGTCTCGATGTTAAGCAGGACGCTGCTCTTGCGCACGGGATGTGGCTTGAGCACAGTTGGCTTTGTCCAGTCCTGTACAGCCTCATCGCCAAGGCCGACGCCGGTGCATGCTCCCTTGAGCACTACGCGTGCCACCTTATGACGGTTTTCGCTTGTCTCGTCCACGTTCACCGAGAAAACAGTACCGTCGATGGGGACGGCATAATACTCGCCGGAACGCACATACACGGTGCGCGTGGTGCGTGTGGCAACGCTCGATGAACTGGGGTTGGCAGCGGCGAGCAATGCTCCTCTGAGGTCTGACGACTGATTGTCCCAGTTGGTGCCGTCGGCAAGTCCGCGGTCTACGGTGCCTATATACATCTTGTCGAGGTCGCCGAAGTTTAGTCGATACTGATATTCGTAAGGTCCGATGTCGATGGTCTTGTCATCCTGAACACCGTTATTGCGTTTCGGACCCATATATCGGTTATAGAGGTTGTTGCCAGTATCGTCACCGGCGGCCTGCGTAGCAGAGGCGTTCTTCTTTATATATTGGTCATGGTAAGGATCGATGGTTCGGTCCTTATCCTTATAAAGATCCTTCGCCTCGTCGTTGGCTGATGTCCATACGTCCATGTACGCTCCCTCCTCACTGACTTCAGCGCCTTTCTCGTCACAGTCTATCATGCCATCTCCGGCATCGGTGAGCACCGTGATGCAGGTGGGATTCCATTGCGATGCGAGCGTGAATCCTTCCTTGCCAGCTATTTCTGACGGCTTGGCGAAGTGTGGTCCGGTTACCGCTTCGTTGTCGGCGTTGAGGTAGAGATTGGCATTGGCGTCCGTTGACTTGATGTCAGTGAAGATGTCGGAAGCGCAATGGTCTGCGTCCGACGCCTTAAACATCGAGCCTCCCTCGCCAACCTTGCTGCCCCAGAAGATAGAGTTGGTGGCGACGATGCTGCCCTTCTTGCCGTTAAAGATGTCCGGGTTGTCCTTAGCCTTATTGCGTGCGAAGAGACAGTTCATAAACTTCACCTGATGTACGTCGCGTGTTTCGCTTGCCACATACACCGCTCCGCCGCTTCCCTCGTCGCACGAGTTGTTGGCGAAGATTGTGTTTACGGCTACGAAGCGACACGGAGCCACCGGTTTCCATGAGTCGAAGAAGATGCCCACACCGGCTCCCTTGCCGGTATCTTCAGGCATGGTTGCGTTTGACTGCGTGCTGTTGCCAGCCACCAGCGAGTTGAGTATTGTCATGCTGGCACCGCCGTTGAAGATGCCTCCTCCGTGGATGCCGGTGTTGTTTATCACACGACAGCGGTTGAGCGTCATGTCCACACCATAGGAGAATATTCCTCCTCCGTGTCCTATCTCGTCATGCTTCTCCACGCCGTTTTTGTCATAGTCGATATGGTCAGCCGTCTCGCCGTCAGTGATGGTGAGACCGTCGAGCACCACGCCCGGCACCTTCTTGTCCTCATAGTTGACGCAGAAGATGACGTGGAACGCCTTCTTGCCGCCCTGCACGTTAGGCAGGTTGCCCGAGAGTACTGTCTGGCGTGAGAGTTCCCAAGGTTCGTACAGACCGTTACGGTTGAGGTCCTCCATTTCCGTAGCAGCATTGCGTAGGCGCAGGATCTCGTCTATGCTGCTCAGGGAGTCGAGCTTCAGCTCCGTACCGTCCTTCTTCGTCACCTTGTCAATGCCGCACGAATACTTGTCCGTGGGGCTGAATCCGCCGTAGAGGTTGGTGTTGCACGGAATGACGAACGAGTTGTTGCGTACATTCTCCTTCTGTGCCAGCGCCGAAGTTCTTGTAAGGGTCGGATAGAACGTGCCTCCGATTATGAAGACGTCAAAGTGGGTGTTGTCATTGGCGAGCAACACGCTGTCCTTCTTGGCAGAATCATACACCTTCACGGTGCGTACCTTGCGGATATACTCCAGGGCGGCGTCGAGTGAGGAGAAGGGTGTGTAGAACGAACGTCCCATATACTCCCTCACTTCTTCCGGCTTGACCTCCACACCGCCTCTGTCCGAAACGAAAAGGCGCGTAAAGAGCGTTGTGGGCAGTTTGTCGTCAGCGGGGTCGAGCACGTGTACGGCGAAGCATCCTGCCGTAAGCTTGTTGGTTCGGCTCGCCATAATCATCACGTTGCCGAGCATGTCGTTAGCGGCAAAACCTCCCTGTACGAGCACTGACCACAAGAAATTTTCCATTCCTGCATGTACGAGCGGACCGAGTTCGCGTGGCACGAAGGAGCCTGATGCCGAGAAGTAGCGCAGCGTGTCGGCAGACATCTCCGTGTTGTAGGTGTTGGCAGCAAGGAGATATGTCTCTACGAAGCAGTTGTTGAACGGATAGAAGCCGTCAATATAGCCCATGATTGCGTTTCGCGCTGCCACCTCCGACATCTTTGTTTCCTTATATTTACGGTCAGTAATGCCGCAGACATTCTTCTCGCTCGGTGCGTTATTGCCCCAGATGACGTCGTTGAACAGGATGGCTGCACCCGACTCGAAGGAGATGCCTCCGCCCTTCACACTGGCAGTGTTAGAGGCGATGGTGTTGGAGAAGAAGTAAGAGCGCTCGCCGTCTTTTCCGTCCTCCGTTTTGCCGTTGTCGGCATAGATGCCAGCTCCGTAGTAAGCCTGGTTCTCCGTAACGAACGACGTGCTGACCACAGCACCCGGAAGAGCGTAGATGCCACCGCCGTACTGAGCCTCATTGAACGCCACTACACAGTTGCGCACGTGAGCTTTTTTCGGCACTAAGACGCCGCCGCCCAACGCTTTGTGGCCGTCGCTCTCATTGGCATAGCCTCCTGTTATGTAGCATCCGTCAATCATTGCCCAGTCAGCCACAGCTGTCTCGTTCCATGCCACAAGGTCGTCAGTGGGCCACGAACCGAAGGTTACGGTGTGATATCCACTCACCTCCGTGTCGGTGGCAGTGGTCTTCGCCTGTGCGCTGAGCATGGTGCGGCGATGGTAAGAGTCAGGATATTCGGTGTCCCAGTTGCTGCCCTCAAAGACAGTCTGCGTAACGGTGCCCTCGGACACTGTCTTCTTCACGCCTTCGTTAAATCCTCCCTTGAGTACCACTCCCGAAGGAATGAGGAAGGTGTAAGAGCGCGGGTCGGTGGGGTCAGCAAGAGTGTTGGCTTGATAGACGAATGTCATGCCGTTCTTGTCAGGCTCATATCCAGCCACTTTCACTATCACCTTCTTGCCCTTGTTGGCAGCCTTTGCCGCCTCACGTCCTGCCGCCGTAAGTACGCTCTGCAGCTTGTCAGCACAGGCAGCGTTGGCAGGTGACGAACCGCTTCGGTCGCCGTAGCCCGTCTCCGTAACATAATATATGATGAGTCCTTTCTGCGACGCGTCGTAATCCACGTTGGCAGAGTTGTCGTCCTCGTAAGCTCCGATGTCGACGGTACAGTCCTTTATGCGGTCCGTAAAGTCCATGTCGGTAAGAGGCAGGTCAGCCTGCTTTGTCTCACCGTTCTGCATAAGATTCTCCGTTCCGGCGTTAAGGCAGAGGCTGCCGTTCGCAAGACGGAAGTTGAGCGTCTTCGCTACGTTATCTCCGTCGGCGAAAGGATTGTCGCTTGACGTGATGTTGCCGTATGCAGACGAGAGCTGGTTGTTCAGTTCTGGCTGATAGTTCTGCACATAACAGTTATGTGCATTCTTGAAGTTTCCCGTGGAAGTGGACGTCACCTGATAGTTCTCGCCATTGTTATTGCCATAGACAATGCAGTTGTAAAGCGCCAGGCTGGTCGGAATTCCCGTAGCAGGCGTGCTCCACTGCTGGATGCCGCTGGCTCCACCGTTGGTCTGGTTGTATGCCACCGTGTTGTTGTAGAATATGGCGTTCTCAAGGAAGAGTCCGCCTCCGCCACCAGCGCCATTGGCAGAGAACACTCTGTTTTTGGCCACAACCATGTTGTATCCCGTACCGACAATCATGTATGCACCGCCGCCATACTGGTCGTTACTTCCATAGTTACGATAGTTGGTCTTATACGTATCTGCAGCCACCCGTGCACTATTTGCCAAGGCACCTTCGCTGGTATTGAAATTGTTAAGCAGGAAGCTGTTGGATATCTTCGACTGCTGTCCGTCCATATACAGTCCGCCGCCACGTGAGCGCTGACCGTGAGTAAGGTTATTCACCACAACCAGATTTTCCAGTTCCACATTCTCAAAGACACGCACGCCGGCGCCTCCGTCACGGTTTGCCAGATAGTTGATAATATATCCATGACGTACCGTGAATCCGTCCCACTTCACAGTGCCCGCATCATACAGATCGTACACCGGCTTGTTGTAAGGCGCATTGACAGCGTCGCCTTCATAGTCTGCATAATAAGGATGGCTGGCATTGTTCTTCAGGAAGCGGTACGAATTGCCATTCATACTGCCGTTACCATTGCCGAACACGTTCCATGTAGGCACACAGGCGTCGGGCTGATAAAGCACATAATGACGGTATGTCTTATTCGTGTTTATGAGATCCTTTGACAAGCTGTTGGTCGAACCGTACTTTGTGACTCCCTCCGAATACCACAACTCGTCCGTGGTATTGGTGCGATACACGGGGTTTTCCTTACGTACCTGCAGGATGGTCTCATAGTCCGACTTCTTCTTGTTCTTGTATTTGTCACGCGCCGGGATGTATTGCGAGAGCAGCGGCAGACGGTCGTCCTTGCCGGGATTGCCCTCTGCAGGGAAGCCGCCGTACACCTTCACGCCGTTGCGGATGACGAAGCCCTTGGCGTCGGTATATACACCGGAGCCCACCCATACCTCCACAGGCTCGAAGTCGGGGTCGTTCTTGTGCAAGGCATTGTGTCGGGCTGCCTTCTCCACCGCAAACTGCAGTCCGCTGACATAACGCTCGCGACGCTCATTGTTGATGCAGTTGAAGTAGGCATTCTTCTTTGCCGACTTGTCCACATAATTGGTGTTGCCCTGATAAACATCCCAGTATGTGTTGGGCGACGGCGCCTTACCGTTATAACCCTTGAAGTAATACCTGAGGAATCCGTTGGCAATGAAGTAAGAGTAGTGGCCCGATGCGGGTCCGTAGTAGGGCTTGTTGTATATAGGCTTGAGCTCCTCTCCGTCTTTCCACGTCCAGTTGTCCGGACGCTTATACGTCGAGTAAGCCTCATTGTCGTATGATGCGGACATCAGCGTGCGGTCGGAAGCGAGCACGTAGATGTCGTTCGACGCCTCTTCAAGGCGCATCGTGTCGCAGACGGCGTTGCCCATAATGGCATGATCCCATGACGAACCGTCGAAGGCATACTCGCCGTCTTCGGTGCCGGGATGCTCTTTGAGCAGGCTGAAGTCGGGCGCACCGTCCGTCTCGTCCTTGGCAGCACCGTTCTCCGGCTTCTCTGTATTGTACGAACGCACGTATATTACGCTTCCTTTCTTGGGAAGCAAAGCCTCCAACGCACCAAGGTCGGGCGCTCCGCCCAAGTCGCGCGGCTCTCCTTCAAGGTCGGTAGTGGGATTGGTCAGTTCGTCGTCACCTATGGCAGTGCCGTCTGATACGACGGGTGCCTTGTTGACAATACAGTTCGTGGCGGCAGTTCCCGTAAGCGGACGGAAGAGCGACTGTCCGCCGTAAAAGACATTACCCACCGGTTGTGCACCGATGACGTTCGTCGGATTGGCGAAGTTCTTTGCTCCTTCCGCGCCGGCAGTGGCCAAGCTGATGTTGATCGCTAATTGGTCTTTATACTGCTCGTCGTCATACTCGTTGCCGGCAGCGAAAGACGTAGAGCCCAAGAATTCTGCAGACGGAGGCAAGCCGATATTGTTTACTATCGACACATGGGTGAGTGCCAGGTTGTTCTTGTCACGACCAACAATATTGATGATGTAAGGATGACGCGAATACTCTGGCTCTGAAGCAGCCGGAATGTATGAAGCGTCAGGCTTAGCACACGTATTGTTGTTGACCACGCAGTTGGTGAGGACGACGTTAGTTTCTTCCGCGTTTGCCGTAGTGGCAATGGCACCGCCGTAGATGGCAGTGTTGTTCTCGAAGATGCAGTTGATGAACGTGGCGTCGCAGTCCGTACCGATGAGCACGCCGCCACCGCGCGGCATCGTGGCAAAGCCGGCGGCATATCCTTTCTGAATGGTGAAGCCGTCAATGACGGGCGAAGCCTCGTCCTCCACACGCATCACGTGATAGACATTGCCCTCGAGCGTCATCAGATCACCCAACTCGCCTGTCATGACCGAACGGTATGTATTGGGATGGCGGTCAGAGTCGGAAGGTTCGGCTACAGTGCTGTATGACGGATAGCCTCCGAGGATGGTAAGCGGACAGATGGTTCGTGGGATACGCACCGAATAGTCGCGCTCGTCGGAAGCCGTGTAGGCATAGTCAGGAATGATGTTGCCCTCACGCACGCACATCTCAAATAAGTCGGACTTTCCCGTATTGTCGCTGTTGACATTGCTGACCGTGTGATTGACGTAGGTGTCGGTGCCTTCCACAAGGCAGCGTATGGTCTGTCCGTCCGTCAGATTGCCGAAGAACGAAAGCACCTCACCGAACTGTGAATGATTGTTCTTCCACGTCGAACCATCACCGTCGACGATGCTCGCCGTCGGGTCTACGTAGACACGCAGCACCTTCTGGTTGTTGCGATTGATGATGACCGGAACGATGGAGGTGGCTTTCGACACGTATGCACCGATGGCAGGCGTCGTGTCGAAGGCCTGTCCGATAATGTCGAGGTCGGCCTTAGTGACCACATGAGCCGGCTGCAGTCCTACCGGCAGTCCCTTGGCGTGGAAGGCCAATGCGTCTCGTGTTCGCCAGAAATAGTCGATGTCTGTCCATGTACTCTGCAGTCCGTTCTGTGTGACGAGCGAGTCGATATTGGCGAAGTTGGTCTTGCCCGTCGGGTCAACGAAGTAGTCTTTAGCGAGGTCGATGGAGAGATTGTATGTGGATTTCTGGAAGATATTGTTCCATACCACGTAGTTGGACGATATGATGCCGCAGTTATAGAACCTCACGTTATCTGCCGAGGCATTCACGGCATACACCTGTGCGTATGACGATGTGGTGGCGGCAGTGGATGTGGCGGCCTGCTTGAGGTTGTTGTTCCACAGCACGGAGTTCACCACCAATGCGTAGGCGTCAACGTAGAGTCCGCCTGTACGCGCCGATTTCTGGTCGGCAATGTCGGAGGCAGAGACAGTGTAGTTGTTGGTTATGGTGCACTGAGTGATCACTCCTCCGCCGTCAGTATATACAGCTCCGTTCACACGGTTGGTGTTGTTGCTCACCACTGATGCCACCACTTCCATGTCGTACGGATTGCTTGTCGACGTGGGATTGTGATGCATGTATATTCCGCCGCCGTTGTTGGCCATGTTGTTGGCAACCATCGTACGCATAATAAGGGCGTCATCCTCCACGTATATGCCGCCACCGTTCTCTTCCGAGACATTATTATATATGAGTGAGGAAGCCACCTCTGCTCCCTTCGAAGCATACACTCCTGCACCATTGCCCTTGTTGTAGCAATAGCGCACAATGCAGTTCTGCAGAATGGCGTTGGCTCCCATATACACTCCCGTGCCCTTCTTGGGCTCGAACGCTTCGTCAGGATCAGTAAGCGCCGTGGACGTGCCTCCCTCTATAGTGACACCGTTCAGGCGTGTATTGACAACAAAGTCGTGATTGCCTGGCAGCGGCGCAAACCACACTACATGATAAGATGCGCTTGAGACTGACCATACCTTATTGATGTCGTCCCACTTGGTATTGGCTCGGTCAAACTCATTGGCAGCGAAAACGGTCTGGTTAAGGAATCGCCACGGACGCACCATGTGTGCGTTGTCCGTATTGGCCATTTCGCGCTCAGACAGCAGCTTCTCCGTTCCTGCGAAGCCTCCGTACACGTCCACTCCTTCGTACATACGGAAGGCAAGCGGCGACTTGGTGTTGCTGCTGCCGCCCACGTAGGTCTGCGGTGTGTAAGTGCCCTTTGCCACCCACACCTCGCCGCGTCCTTTCTCCGCCACGTTCTTGCCGAGCGTGGTGATGGCGGTCTGCAGGTCATTGGCAGCATAGGCATTGCCCCATGACGATCCGTCCTTCTTTCCTGCGCCGTTCTGCGTGACGTAGAGACGTCGTCCGGCAGCAAGTTCCTCGTATGCGAAAGCTCCTATCTCAATGCTATAATTGGCATTGTCCGTAGTATGTGTGCGTGTCACGCCGTTTACGGCCACGTCCTTCATGCCTCCGACAAGCGCATAACCTCCTGTCTTGGTCTTCTGATTGCGTGCCAGACCATTGTTACGCAGGTCTGAAAGCTGCTCTATGTTCCAGTTCCATGAAGGATAAGTCTCGCTTCTGAAAGCGTATGTGCGGTCATATCCTACGCGTGTGGTTGGCTTTACGAAGTAGGGTGCATGCTCTTCACGACCGTCTATCCATTCCGTACTGTTCTTATGCGATATCAGAATGTTGTGAGTGTCGCCGTCCGATTCGCCGGTGCTTTCAGAATGATAGATGGCGCAATATCTGAAGACAGGGTAAGGCGAATGGCGTGACAACTTGTCATTGCCCCAACAGACGGTGTTATATATCTGTGCCTTTGCCGACTGCTTCTGCGGATCAACCATGTCGATGGCTGCAGACGTGTTGGATGTGACGGTATTGTTTACCACCACAGCCTTGTCAGAGACACGCATGGCTCCGTTCACATTATTATATATGACGTTATTGAATATCTTTGCGGCTCCTTCCACCCACATGCCTCCTCCGGCATTGAGTGACGAACCGCGCGTTCCGCCGATATTGTCAAACAGCTCGCAGTACTTTATCTCGTTGTCCGTACCTGTCTGGTCCTTGGAGTCTGCTCCGGTGACGTTGCCGTCCACGTATATGGCTCCGCCACGTTCGGCGTAGTTGTTGATGAAGAAACAGTGCGACACCTCGAAGGCGTTGCCCGTCTTTCCGCTGTCTGTGATGTATATGCCGCCGCCGTAAGGATGACTGTCAGTCTGATTTTTTGACGTGGCATTACCGCCTGCGATGGTGAATCCGCTTATCACGGTCTTCGTGCGGTTGGTGTTGGGGGTGCTCAGATCCACATAGAGCACGCGTTCCGAATTGTCCTGTCGTGTGGGATTCTCGGGATAGATAAGCAGCGTGTTGTCTATCGTGTCGTTGGAAAGACGGTCAGCCACGAGCACCGAACGATATTCTGTGCGTGCCTGATGCTTGCCTTTATACGCGCGTGTGTCGTTGTTCTCGATGTTTATGCCGGTCTCGTCACCGCGGAATCCGCCATAGAGCTGCACGCCGGAAGGCAGTGTGTAGAAATTGGCCTTATCGGACACGTCAAGCGAATAGACAAACAGCTTGCCGTTCACTCTCGTATGCTCATATCCCTTTACGTATATCTTGTCGCCGGCTTGTGCCTGTGCGAGAGCGTCCTTCAGCCTCATCGCCTTGTCCCATGACGATCCGTCGCCACCCACGTGCTCCTCGGCAAGGTCAGGCACGGCCTTTACATAGTAAGTTTTCTGTGCGAGTGATTCGGTATGTAAGGCGGCGAGCAACAATAAGGTCGCCGCAAAGCGTAATATCATAGTAGTATGCTTCATCTGTTTATGCATTGAATGTACGTTATCAGTTGAATGCGATGATGGTGACTGTGCCATCCGGCTTCTTTTTTCCGACAATGCTGACGTTTATCTTATACCATGTAGCGCGTCGGAATCCGCCTGAAAGATTGGTCAGGTCGAAGGTGTAATTGCTGGTCTTGGGCTTGTCCTTCACGATGTCGGTGGACGTGACAAGACTGAAGGTTATCTTCTTCGAGTTGGTGCCGTCGGGGAAGGTGTAATGATAGACACGTCCGTTACGCCGGCTTATCTCAGAGGTGTTGAGGAAAGTCTTGTTGCCGCCTACTGGTTTCAGTGTCTGTCCTGCAGCCTGTGCCGCCAAAGCGGGGAAGAGCCTTCCGTAGCCGCTGCCTGTGGTGGCGTCGGCGCCTCCGTGGAAGACAAACTGGTTGATTCTGACGTCCGTATATGTGACGCCTTCTGGGGAGGTGGCGGGTTCGTAGGCGCTCTGTGCGTCCCACTGGATGTCCACCTTGGTGGCAAGTCGTGTGAGCGTCATGCGCCAGTATTGCTTCATCTCGTTCTCCTTGTCGAGCGAAATATGCAGAAGCCTATAGCCGTTTAGCTCGCTGGTGGGGTCGGAAGTGTCTACGTAAGTGGCGTAACCGGTGGCAACGCTGACCATCTTCGCCACCTGGTCTGTCTTGCCCGTAGCATAATCGTTGGTTATCTGCATGCCGGTGATGTCGGCGTTATGGTCCTTTCCGTCCCTGGCGATGTCGTCAAGAACAGCCACGGGGTTGAAGCCGCAGCCTTCGGAATAGGTGATGCCATATACGTAGCAGTCGCCTGTGGGCAGATACATCGTGAAGTCGTGATAGCCGTCGTGGTCTGTATCGGGGGACAGTACGGAGTTGGTGTGCTCCACGGTCTTACAGCTATCAAACTCCGTCTTCGTGAACGTATCGTAATAAACCATACGCTTCTTGTCGTCATCAGGAAAGACGGTGCCCTGCTCCTTTTCGGTATAGGCAACGATAATGAGCAGGCGGTTCCACGAGTCGTGCTCTCCGGCATCGCTTCCCGGGTCGGCAATGCGCGTGGAGGATACGGTCGGCACCGCTATGGAGAAACTCACCGGTGCTCCCTTGCGCTCCAAGGGAGTAGGGTCGGCATCGCCATTCTCGGAGCTGCATGCCACGAGAGAGAGGATTACCAACAACAAAACAAAGGTTTTCTTCATAATATATTTTAGCCTATTGAGGTGGTTTATTATTATTTGTTATTTGTTATTTGTTATTTATTATTTGCGCCAAGGGAGTGTCAAAACTCAATCAGCGCGGGCTGAAAGCCCAATAATCACATAGGAGGGTGTGTCAAAAGTACAGCAGCACGCCCTGAAAGGGCAGAAGCTCATAGCCCAGGGCA
>ERZ506880.280-NODE-280-length-23567-cov-4.751659_pt1 | contig 23567 bp, 20 predicted proteins | sample MGYA00512906_ERZ506880 | MGnify/ENA metagenome assembly ERZ506880
TATCAAAATCCCGTGGAGACCTTGTAAGCATAGATTGTACCCTGTCGGACGCAATCAAATGTGTTATATAGGTCTCTTAACGGCATTGATTATCATATCGGCGTGGGCTCTAACGTTGTCTGTTCGACAACAATAGGCAATGCAAGAGCCTTAACTTGTGGAATGGACAACAGGACGATTCTACGCTTTTTTTGTGTCAAAAAAATTGCTAATTTAATGCAAGACATAAAAGACGATATGAACGCATTGATTAATGCGCATACCCAACGAGGTCTAAGCGGATCTCCCTTACGTTGGACTTACCTCCAATGTCCTCCCCGATGCTCAAAGCTCACAAACAGGGGTGTCCTCGGACTATATACAGGAGGCAAATAACGAATGGTTCGTATTGCGAGTGACGTACAACAGAACTCAGAAAGCTTGCGACATCATATCTACAGCCAATGTGCAGTCATACATGCCTATGCATTATGTAGTAAAGAAAGAGATTGGGAAGAAGAAGCGAATATTACAGCCTCTTCTTCCCAATCTCTTTTTTGTATACACCACCCGAGAAGCTGCAAATGCCATTATCAAGAAAAAAGGCGATGAGCCTTCAATATTAAAATTTTATCTTGATAAGACTAAGCCGTTGGAAGAAAATGGCAAGCACCCTCCTCTTACTATACCCTTTGCTGCAATGATTAATTTCATCAAAGCTACGAGTACCGACAGTGAACATGTTAGAATAGTGGCACCAGAGCAATGTCATTATAAAAGCGGTGATTTGGTAAAAGTTATAGGTGGAGAGTTTGAGGGAGTAATGGGAAAAGTAGCCCGTATTGCTGGACAACAGCGGGTTGTGGTAGAGGTTGCAGGAGTATGCCTGGTGGCGACAGCCTATATACCAAGCGCGTTTTTAGAAGTAAAGTAAACATTAAACATAAACTAAACCAATTTTATAATGAGAAAATTATTTGTATGTGCATTTGCTTTTCTTTGCCTTACAGCAAATGTAACAGCACAAACCGTAAAGGACATTCGCAAAGAACGTCAAGAGATTCGTAAGGCATCAAAGAAGGATTTGAATGAAAAGGCAACAAAAACAGCAAGAAAAAATGCTAAGAAACTTAAAAAGGAAGGTTGGATAACAGTTCCTGGTGCATTGCCATTGGAGAAACAGCTGGACAAGTCGTACTTGATGCAAATGGAGTATGATGAAGACATGTATCCCAAGTATCTTATGGGCGAAGCCATGAGCATTGGCGAAAACTATGATGCTGCAAAAATGCAGGCTTTGGAACTGGCAAAGCAGAATCTTGCCGGTCAGATACAGACTGAGGTTACTGCACTTATAGAAAACTCCGTAGCTAATAAGCAATTAGCAAATGAAGATGCTGCCTCGGTAACACAAAGCATTATGGAAGCAAAGAACCTAATTTCACAAAGCATTGGTCGCACCATAATAGTGATGGAGTGTTATCGTGCCAAGACTAACAAGAACAAGGAAGTTCTTGTCCGTATTGCATACAATGGAGCAATGGCAAAAACCGCAGCTAAGCGTGCTATACAGGATGAGCTTAAAAGCAAAGGTGAAGATTTGCAGAAAAAACTAGATCAGCTCTTAGGATGGTAAAAAAGTGTCTGTGTTGCTTTATATGTATGATTTTCTCCATCTGCTGTTTCGCTCAGAAGATAAAAACAGTGGATGGAGAATATACATACGTTGTGCCTGAGAATATCAATTTAGACAAAGCCAAGCATATAGCATTAGAGCGTCTGAAAATACAACTTATTGAAGAAGAATTTGGCGCAACCGTATCGCAATCGAATTCCACATTGGTAAAAAACAGTAATGGCGAGTCGGATGTTGATTTTGTTTCAATAGGCGGAAGTGAAGTCAAAGGTGAATGGATTGAGACAATCGGCACCCCGCGATACGATATATATTACGAAAAGAACATGCTCGTAGTGAGTGTAAAAGCAAAAGGCCAAATAAGAGAAATTATCTCTACTGCTGTTGATGTCAAATCATTGGTTTTACGTAATGGCATAGAAGACAGGTTTGAAAGTGATACATTTAAAAGTGGTGACGACCTTTACATTTCATTCCAATCGCCCACGAATGGTTATCTTGTCGTTTATCTTGTAGATACCGAGCAACGCGCTTTCTGCCTTCTGCCATACCAAAACATGAAGGAAGGATCTTTCAATGTAGAAGCAAACAAACGCTATGTTTTGTTCTCTACCCAAACCGCTTCATCAGAACTAAAACCATACGTAGATGAATATACAATGACCTGCTCACACGGCCAGGAAATAAACCAATTGTATGTGATTTTCTCGTCAAGTCCTTTCGTAAAGGCTATAGACGACAAGCTTGAGAAAGAACTTCCAAGAGAATTATCTAATGAGGACTTTCAAAAGTGGCTGGCAAAATACAGGATCAGAGACACTAATATGGTAGTAAAGAAAACAACAATAACTATTCGTAAGTGATACATAAAATCTGAACTGTATGGAGATACAAAGAATATAATTATTCTGATGTAGCATTGGACTTCTATCTACATTTGAAACAAATAAAACACTAAACAGATGAATAGGACTTGCTTACTTCTTATATTGTATATCTTATTGAGTATGAACACAAGTAGTTTCGCAAATAATTACATTGTCGTATCAAAACAAAAATTAATGCTCTTTGTTGTTAGTCCTCAACAAGATACTCTTTGTGCGATAAACTGTGCAGTTGGAATGAATTATGGTAACAAACAATAAAATGGAGATAAAAAGACTCCAGAAGGAATTTTTAAAATAACAAAGATACAGAATTCAAAAAATTGGACACATGATTTTAATGACGGATATGGGTATAGAAAAGGGGCCTATGGTCCATGGTTCTTTAGGTTAAAAGTTCCAAACTTTGTAGGTATCGGCATTCATGGAACATGCTTCCCTAACAGCATCGGCACGAGAAGCTCTGAAGGATGTATTCGTCTGAGAAATGAAGATATATTAATTCTGAAACAATTTATTTACATAGGAATGAAATGCATTATAGAAGAAGACAATCCTGATAATAATCTCTAAAGTAAAATATTTCCATCACTCAAGTGTCAACAACTAAACATTTAAATATGATGAAAAAAGCCATTTGTATAATTGTATTATTAATGAATTTTATATTCAGTTACTCACAAGACTTTAATAAGATGTTGTTCCCATTATGCGACCAATCTTCAAAATTATGGGGATGTGTAGATATAAAAGGTAATACAGTTATACCTTTTAAATACAAACATTTGTGGGGCAGAACTTTTTTCTCAAGTCAATTAGAAGATGGTAGTTGGTTCGAAAGAAGCGCATATATTGATGAAGAGGAGCGTTATCTGCCATTCACATTAGGTTGGGGATGGGTTGCCGACGAGAATAAGAATACAGTCTCTTATTATGGCAAGCAAATATTGGACTATGAAATACGAGATATTAGTAGTGACAAATATATTATCATAAAGCAAAATGGCAAGTTTGGAGCATTAGACAGCATAGGAAACAATGTGATACCTTGCATATACGATTACATCATTTTGAATCATGAAAACATGAAACTTTTTCACGATGAAGGCCTTGCAGATGTTTTAAAGAACAACAAAATGGGTTGCGTAGATAAAAATGGAAAGATTGTCATTCCATGTATATACGACAACAACATATTAAACTTCGCCAGATATGATGGAGTTATTCATGCGCAAAAAGATGATGAGGAAGTTATGTTGGATATGAAGGGACATGTCATATCAACCAAAACTCCAACAGAATGGGTAATATGTCCAGGGGCAGAAGAAAACGACAGTAGAGAATTAATATGTGTTGAAAAAAATGGAAAACATGGATGCATTGACAAAAATGGCAAGCTTGTCATTCCATTCATTTCCGACACTCATATTTTCTTCAACAACAATGGTAATTATGCAGCTATTTCTCAAGGGGGAAATCGTGAGAAAAATAATTTGGGTAAATTTGGCTATATTAATAGAAAGGGAGAAATTGTTATTCCATGCAAATATTATTTAGCCTCTAAATTTTTTGGGGAATATGCTATTGTAGAGACTCCTGAAAATCCATCAAACAACTATGGATACAATTTAGACATTATAGACGAAAAAGGAGATTCCAAATATAGAACTTACGTCGAAATATACGGCTACCATTATTTTGAAACCGATTTTTTAAACGAACAAAGTATATCTTATGATACATTTTCACTCTCTTCAAATGGATTCTTTTGTGAAAAAAGAAAAGATGGAGGATTTTTCTTTAGGCCTGTAATAGGTTATGGATATGAAGAATTAGAGAATCAAGTATTTGATAAACTCTCAGCTTTTGGCGAATTTAAGGAAGGATTGGCATTGGTCGAGAAAAATGGACTGAAATGGTTTGTCAATAAATATGGTAAAAATATTTTATATGACAAATTTGATGACATTGGTACAATATCAATAGATGCTGTTGGAAACATCCAAAAGACTCTCGTTTTGAATAAGAGATTCCTTATTTCCAAAAAAAATGATTTATATGGAATTGTAGACTTGGAAAGGGAAAAAGTAGTGACACAATGCATCTATGAAACAATAGGAAGAGACGAGGGAGAAAATTTGGGTGATACTTATGGGCAGACTCTTATTCATCATAACATGGTTAAGGTTAAAAGAAATGGTAAATATGGATATGTAAAGCTTGATACAGGCGAAGAAGTGATACCATGTGAATACAATAGTACTACAGCTCGTTTCAAGAAATTCCAATACCTCTACAATAACCAAAAGTCAAATATTGACGAAAACATTCCGGTTTGTAATACATCCAACTCAAAATGCTATGCTGTCATTATAGCAAACGAAAATTACACAAGAGAACAAAACGTACCCTACGCGATGAATGACGGAAAAGTTTTCTCTGAATATTGCAAGAAGACTCTCGGTCTTCCTGACAACAACATCCACTATGCAGAGAACGTAACACTCAATGACATTAAATACCATTTAGCATGGCTTAAAAACCAAGTCAAGATGGCGGGTGACGATGCAAAGGTCATTTTCTATTATGCAGGACACGGTATTCCTAACGAGTCTGACCGCACTTCCTATATACTACCAAGCGATGGCTTTGCTTTCGATGTCAATACTGGATATAGTCTTAAAGACTTGTATAAAGAATTAGGTGACCTACCATCCAAAAACATCATTGCATTTATTGATGCCTGTTTCAGTGGTGCGCAAAGAAGCGAACAAGTCAACGCCGAAGCCAGAAGAGTTGCCATCAAAGCTAAACCAGACAGACCTACTGGAAAACTTGTTGTCTTCTCGGCAAGTCAAGGTGACGAATCCGCACTTCCATACGATAAGGAAAGGCACGGACTATTCACTTATTATCTTTTGAAAAAGTTACAAGATACTAATGGTGATGCTTCTTTGGGAGAAATAGTCGACTATGTGAAACGAGAAGTAGCTAAACAAGCAATCCAAGAAAGAAATAAGGTACAAACTCCATCTGTATATAATTCATCCGAAATGGAGGAATGGAGAAACATCAAACTAAAATAAGTATAAGCAATGAAAAGGAAAATATGAGATAGTACGAACATAAACTTACGAGGAAAAGAGTCATACAATACTCATGAATAAGAGAGCCAAGGGTTATCGGAAATCCTTGGCTCTTTTTGTTTTTTCTCAATGTTATATCAGGTAACCGTCACAATATTTGCATTCCTAACGCTCAATACTCCTCGCTCAGCGCACAACAAAATCTTCGGTGCGAAATTTTCGAGTTTTGAGCCGTTTGGGTTATCTTGCTAATACGCAATGTGTTACGACGTTGACAAGCATGATGTACCACAAACGAGGGCTCAAAACAAGCCACTTTACATTGCCATACAGCCACTTTAGCACTCCAATACAGCCACAGTTGTAAGGCAACAAAGCCTCTCTTGCACTCTGAAAGCAGAACTATCAGCATGCAAAAGAGGCTTTATTGGTAATAGCAAGTGTCAATAACGCAGCAAAACCCAACGAAAACAGCAGCATAAATCTCCAGAATCAATTTTTATTTTGTAACACCTTTTTACCGCTTGTATGATATTTGCATATCGGACAGGAAGACATGTTTCTTTGACATGAAGACAAGAAGACATTTTTTTTATTCTTCTCACACCCTAACATCATGTCTTCATGTCTTCCTGTCAAAAAGAGCCTGTCTTCTTGTCTGAAGAGTCTACCTGTCAAAAAAAAGATTTTCGGCTTATCAGACTGCATATCTCGATTATTATTTGTAAATTTGCTACATATTAATATTGTCAAACCGTTAACACAATTCCACTCATGAGATATCTTGACCCCAAAGCCGACCTTACATTCAAGAAGATATTCGGTGAGCATAAGGACTTGCTCATCAGCTTGCTTAATGCCCTGCTGCCATTGGCAGATGACGAGCAGATAGAGAGCGTGGAGTATCTGTCGCCCGAACTGGTGCCCGACACATACGTGGGCAAGAACAGCATTGTGGATGTGAGGTGTCGTGACGTAAAGAACAGACAGTTTATTGTGGAAGTGAATATACTTTGGTTTGAGACTCTCAGGCAGAGTGTATTGTATAAAGATTCCAAGGTTTTCGTGCGCCAGTTAGACAAGAAGCGCAAGTATGAGTTTTTGCAACCTGTCTACTCGCTCAACCTTGTCAACGAGACTTTTATGAAGGAATATCCCGATGAGTTTATACATAACTATAATGTTGTGCACGAGCTGCATAGCGACGAGATTATAAACGGACTGCACTTCACATTCGTGGAGCTTCCAAAATTCCAGGCACACTCCGTCATGGAAAAGAAGATGGCTGTGCTTTGGCTCAGATTCCTGACGGAGATAGATGAGCATACAAAGGAAGTGCCGCAAGAACTGCTTGACAATCCCGAGACCTCCAAAGCTCTAAAGGCTGTGGAAGAATCCGCCATGACAAAAGACGAACTCCTTGCATACGATGACTTTTGGGACAAGCTTGGTGCCGAACGTCTGCTGTTTGTCGACTCCAACAAAAGAAGCATGGAGGAAGGCAGGGCGGAAGGCCGTAAAGAAGGTATGGCGGAAGGACGTAAGGAGGTGGCACGCAACTTGTTGCGTATGGGAATGTCTATAGAAGACATATCGAAAGCCACAGGTATTGCCAAGGCTGAAATTGAGGAATACTCTTAGAGCATGGTAAGATATTAAAGAAAAGGGGGACTTGCTGACAATCAATCTGATCAGTCAGCAAGTCCCCTTTATTCGTTCCTAACTCCTAATTCGGGCGATACGCCCGCTATCAGAATCTCTTGAAGTAAAGTCTTAGGGTCTTTGACCTTAGCACCATCGAGCTGCCGTTGAGTCGTTCCTTGAGGAAGGGTTCTTCCAGGTTGTTGATGCCGTATGGGGCGAGTAGGGCAGGGTCGACGATTGGGAGGTCGCCGCCGTCTTCACCCTTGTCCTGGTGCCAGTTGTCTTTATAGGGCGTGTGGGTGATGATGCTGTCCGTGGTCTGTCGGAAGCGGAGATAATAGCCGTGGTTCTGGTCCTTGTCGATGTCGCGTGCGCTGATGAGCTTCGCCTGCACTCCCCAGAATATTCGCTTCTGCTGCAGGTTGAGGCTGCCTCCGGTGGCGAGCGTGTCTACGCGTTCGAGATGCCAGAAGCCGTCGAACTTTCCGTTGTCGCTTGTCTCCAGTTCGCACGAAGCAAGGGTCAGGGCTGTTGTCAGTATGGCGGCGATGGCTGCCAGTTTGTTCTTTCGTATTGTCATCACTAAAAATTAATATCTTTTCTTTTGCTTTGTAAGGATGCCTGTCTTTCTTACCGTTATCTGTCCTCCTGCGTTATGTCCGAGCATCTGGCTGGAGCCGAAGTCCATGGCGTATGCTGCTCGTACGTCCCATCCATTATTAAGGTGGTATGTGGCTTCGGTCAGGAAGCTGACATTATGATGAGGCTTTGTGAAGGGATTTTCGTACGTGCCCAGTCCTGACTGGTATGTGGCGAGGACGCGGTAGGCGAGACGGTCCGTAGGAGCTCCGTCCACTCCGAGATGGAACGCCACGAAGCGGTTGTTCTCCACGCGTATCTGTCCGTTGGTGTTGTAGATGGGGGAGCGGTAGAGCGGATTGCCGATCACCTGTCCCCAGTGTTGCCAACCGGTATACGTGGAGTGATTGTAATAGTTGTCGATGCCAGCTATATGGTCGCTGATGTTCTGCGTGCGGTCATGATTGTACGGTCCGCTTTGGTATTTCGTATAGAGATATTCGAAGACGATGTTTCTCAGCCACGTACCGTACTTGATGTTCACCTCCGCTCCGAGCATGATGTCCTTCATGTCGTAAAGGAAGTAGCGGTTGTGCTTCCAGTTGTTCCAGTCCTTGCCCGAGCCATATCCGTTATAGTCAAGGAAGAACATCTGGCTGTGGTCTTCGAAGAAGTGGTCGGCATACACCGATGCACGCCATTCCTCCGTATCGTAGTTGACGCGCATAAGCCACGAGCCGAGCTGGTTGCCCTCCTTGTTGGTGTATAGTCCGTCCGTCTCGTCCGAGCCACCAGGGATAAAGACGTCGAAGAAGTCTTTCAGAGATGATCCTGTCTTGATTCGTTTCATCTCGCCGTCCACCATTGTGTATGGCTTGCCGCCGAACTGCGCCGCCATCTCCAGTCCCATCTCGATGCTTATGGGGAAGAACGAGTCTTCGTTTCCGATCTTTAGGTATCCCGCCTTCGAGTGGTATAGCACGTCGTCTGCATAGCGCGACTGTCGGTTGGTGAATTGGTGCTGCCACGAGTTGTCCGTCATGATGCCGTATGCTATGTGTCCTTTAAGGTGAAGCCAGCCGCGTGTGAGCGGCACGGTCCAGTATTCGGGCAGCGCCAGTCTTACCTGCGGCACTGGGCGTGCGTTTATTCCTAAGGTCTGCGAACCGCTGCTCAGCGTCTGGTTCTTAAGCTCCATGGGACGTTCCTTGGCTCCGACGCTGAGCATGCCGTGCAGCCATCTCACCTCAGCGTAAGCTTGCTGCACGATGAAGTGGCTGGTGTAATTAGCCGGCACCACGATGTCGGCGCCGTAGCCCACCGCCCATCGTCTTATTGAGTCGGCACCTACGGAGCGCTGTATGCTCGCCCTCATATATCCGTTGGCTTCCTCCAGCGAGCTGAGTCCGTGCTTGTTGGCATTCAGCCAAAGCGGAGTCTTGCCCTTCGATGCGGACGCCTGCGCCTCGACGCTGTATGTGATGTCGCTGCCGAAGTGTGGCTTTGACGCCTCACGTTCCTCTTCTTGCCACGCGTATTGTGCGCTGGCAAGTGACGGCGTCAGGGTAAGTATGCATAACAACAATGTGGGCTTTATGTGTAGTGTCATATATGTACGTTGGTTGCGACAATAATCAAGAGTCTAAGTAATCGGAGAACAAAATTACTACTTTTCATCGAAACTCACTCCTTTTTTACATTCTTTGTAATTTTTGGGTGCGTTTACAGTACCTTATATATAGGTAAAGAGAAAAAGACCTACCTAAAACAATATTCTTAACTCAAAAATGTGTAAATTTGTAATCTGAATAAAAGTATTTGATTTTTTTGATGAAAGAATTTGTAATATCAGAAGTAAAGGCGGAGACCGCCATTCTCGTCGGACTCATCACAAAGGAGCAGGACGAGGAAAAGACGAAGGAATATCTGGACGAGCTGGAGTTTCTCGCTGATACGGCGGGAGCGGTGACTGTCAAGAGATTCACGCAACGCGTCGGAGGCCCGAGCCAGGTTACATACGTAGGTTCAGGAAAGCTGGAGGAGATTCGTCAGTACATCGCTGACGAGGAAGACGCCGAACGCCCCGTGGGTATGGTTATCTTCGACGACGAGCTTTCTGCCAAGCAGATACGAAACATTGAGAAGGTGCTGGGCGTGAAGATATTGGACCGCACCTCGCTCATCCTCGACATCTTCGCCATGCGTGCCCAGACAGCGGCAGCCAAAACGCAGGTGGAGCTGGCGCAATATCGCTATATGCTGCCCCGACTGCAGCGCCTCTGGACTCACCTCGAGCGTCAGGGCGGTGGCTCCGGTTCGGGTGGCGGAAAGGGTAGTGTGGGTCTGCGCGGACCTGGTGAGACCCAGCTCGAGATGGACCGCCGTATCATCCTCAACCGCATCACGCTGCTCAAGCAGCGCCTCCTTGAGATTGACAAGCAGAAGACCACGCAGCGCAAGAACCGCGGTCGCCTCATTCGTGTGGCACTCGTGGGATACACCAACGTGGGCAAGTCTACCATCATGAACCTCCTCTCGAAGAGTGAGGTGTTCGCCGAGAACAAGCTCTTCGCCACGCTGGACACCACGGTCAGAAAGGTGGTGGTGGAGAATCTGCCGTTCCTCCTTGCCGACACCGTAGGCTTCATCCGCAAGTTGCCCACAGACCTGGTGGACTCGTTTAAGTCTACGCTGGACGAGGTGCGCGAGGCAGACCTCCTGCTCCACGTCGTCGACATCTCGCACCCCGACTTCGAGGAACAGATAAACGTAGTGGAGAACACGCTCAAGGACCTCGGATGTGCCGACAAGCCGTCCATGATAGTCTTCAACAAGATAGACAACTATACGTGGACCGAGAAGGAGGAGGATGACCTCACTCCTGCAACCAAGGAAAACATCACCCTCGACGAGTTGCGCCGCACGTGGATGGCGAAGCTGCACGACGAGTGTCTCTTCATTTCTGCGAAGGAGAAGCAGAACATCGACGAGTTCCGTGAGGTGATCTACAGGAAAGTGCGCGAGCTGCACGTACAGAAATATCCCTACAACGACTTCCTTTACGATGTAGGGGAAGACGAGTAAGACGAACCAAAATCGTTTATATATGGCATACAGAAACTTAACCGACCCAGAAATCACAGCCCTTCAAGCCAACGGATGTTGGGCAGAAGACTGGATGCGCATAGAAGTGAGTGAAGACTTCATGCCCAATTTCTTCCATCGTGTGATGTTCTATGGCGACATACGCCTCGGTACGTTCACGGACAACGTGGAGGTGAGCCGCGGATTCATGAAACACTCAGGCATCAACAACGCCACGCTGCGAAACGTGACCATCGGCAACAACTGCCTTATAGAGAACATTTCGGGATTTATAAATAATTATGTCATCGGTGACGACTGCATCATCACCAATGTATGTACCATGGAAACCACAGACGGCGCCACGTACGGAGAGGGCAACCTCATCTCTGTCCTCAACGAGGTGGGCGACGGCAATCTGATTCTCTTCCGGGGCCTGACCAGTCAGGTGGCAGCCCTTATGGTGAAGCACTTCCAGAACCGTCCGCTCAAGGACGCCATACGCCGACTCGTGCGTGAGGAGATAGAGCGCACGTCGCCGGAAACAGCCACCATCGGCAATCGTGTGAAGATTGTCAATACGAAGGAGATAACCAATACGGTGATATATGACGACTGCGAGATTTCGGGAGCGGCGCGTCTGAGCGACTGCACGCTGATGAGCAACCGTGACGCCTCGGTGTATATAGGCACGGGTGTCATTTGCGAGAACTCTATCATCAGCGACGGATCGTCCATCATCAACAGCGTGAAGATGCAGGACTGCTACGTGGGTGAGGCTTGCCAGCTGAGCAATGGCTTCACGGCGGCAAGCAGTGTGTTCTTCGCCAATTCGTATATGTCGAACGGTGAGGCGTGTGCCGCTTTCTGCGGTCCGTTCACGGCGTCACATCACAAGAGCTCGCTGCTTATCGGTGGACAGTTCTCGTTCTACAATGCGGGTTCTGCCACCAACTTCTCCAACCACGCCTACAAGATGGGACCGATGCACTACGGTACGCTTGAGCGAGGAACGAAGACGGCCAGCGGTGCCTACATACTCATGCCGGCGCACATCGGTGCGTTCTCGGTTTGCTTCGGCAAGCTGATGTATCATCCCGACACGCGCTCCCTGCCGTTCTCATACCTCATCGCCTACAACGACGTGATGTATCTGGTGCCGGGCCGCAACCTCACCACCGTGGGACTCTATCGCGACATTCGCAAGTGGCCCAAGCGTGACAAGCGTCCGGCTGGTGCTCGCAAGAGCGTCGTCAACTTCGACTGGCTGTCGCCGTTCACTGTGGGCGAGATTCTGCGCGGAAAGAAGATTCTGGAAGACCTGCGTGACGCATCCGGCGAGGACGTCTCCACATACAATTATCATGAGTATGTCATCAAGAACTCGTCGCTAAGAAAGGGCATCAAGTATTACGACATCGCCCTGCGCATCTACATGGGAGCCGTGCTCAAGCGCCACGCCCCCGTGGAGCCAACCACCACCGTTGGCACAGGTCCGTGGACAGACATCTCCGGACTGCTCCTGCCCGTGTCGGAAGAGCAGCGCATCATCGACGACATCATCTCCGGCGAAATAGAAACCACGCACGACCTCATCGAACGATTCGAGGAGATAAACTCCAATTACTCCGAATATCGTTGGGCATGGTCGTATCGCATGATCCTGGACTATTACGGATTCACGTCGCTTACAGAGGAGAATGTGGAGCGCGTCAAGAGCGACTACATCACGGCACGCCGCGCATGGATAGCCGAAATAAAGAAGGATGCTGCAAAGGAATATCGCCTGGGAGACGTGGAAGAAGAGGTATTCCGAAACTTCAACGACCAGCTGGACAAGGAAGTGGACTTCGAGAACCAGAAACTGTATATGTAATATATAAAGATGTAATAAAAAGTCTATTAAATAACATTTAAAAGATGAAATTCAAATCTATTATTCTTGCCTCAATCCTATCCTTAGGATTCTGTGGTCAGGCTTCTGCCTACGACTACGAGACCGTGAAGGGCGACCCGATGCAGACACGCATCTACACCCTGCCGAACGGACTGAAGATTTATCTGTCTGTCAACAAGGAGCAGCCGCGCATCCAGACTTACATCGCCGTGCGCACCGGCTCGCGCAACGACCCTGCCGAGACAACGGGTCTTGCACATTACCTTGAGCACCTGATGTTTAAGGGAACGAATGTTTTCGGTACGACGGACGCAGCCAAGGAGAAGCCTTACCTTGATGACATAGAGCGCCGTTACGAGCATTATCGCACCGTGACAGACCCGACAGAGCGCAAGCGCCTCTATCATGAAATAGACTCGGTGTCGCAGATTGCAGCACAGTACTTCATCCCCAACGAGTATGACAAGCTGATGTCGAGCATCGGTGCCAACGGCACCAACGCCTACACCAGCAACGACGTGACGTGCTACGTGGAGGACATCCCCGCCAACGAGGTGGACAACTGGGCACGCATCCAGGCTGACCGCTTCCAGAATATGGTTATCCGCGGTTTCCATACAGAGCTTGAGGCAGTGTATGAGGAATACAACATCCACCTCTCAAACGACGGCGACAAGGTGTGGAACGCTCTCGGAACAAAGCTCTTCCCCACACACCCGTACGGCACACAGACCACCATCGGTACGCAGGAGCATCTTAAGAATCCGTCAATCACGAACATAAAGAACTACTTCCGCCAGTACTACGTGCCCAACAATGTGGCTATCTGTATGGCGGGCGACTTCGACCCTGAGCAGGTGGTAGCCACCATCGACCGCTACTTCGGCGCTTGGCGTCCGAGCCGCAAGGTCACATATCCTGAGTTTGCACCGGTTCGCACGCTGACAGCTCCTACGGACACCACCGTTGTGGGCAAGGAGGCTGAGCAGGTGATGTTAGGATGGAAGATGGACGGCGCTGCTTCATTGCAGAACGATACGCTCAACGTCATCACATATATGCTCAACAACGGCACTGCCGGTCTGCTCGACCTTGATGTCAATCAGCCTATGCTCTGCCTTGGAGCAGGTGCTGGATGCATTGATATGCGCGACTATTCGCAGTTTGTGATGGTGGGCCAGCCCAATGAGGGTCAGACTCTTGAGGCCGTGAAGGACATCCTCCTCGCAGAAATCAACAAGCTTAAGCGTGGCGACTTCAGCGAAAAGCTCCTCAGCTCGGTGAAGAACAACCTCAAGCTCAACTTCCTCCGTTCGCTTGACAGCAACAGCAGCCGTGCCAACGCCTTCGTCCAGACATTCGTCAACGGACGTCCATGGCAGACAGAGGTGGAGAAGTTCGACCGCATCAACGCCATGACCAAGCAGCAGATTGTCGACTTCATGAACAAGCACTTCACGGACGGTTATGCTGTCGTTTACAAGCGCATGGGTGAGGACACGACGCAGAAGAAGATTGATAAGCCGCAGATTACCCCAATTCCCTCTAACCGCAACCTCCAGAGCGCATTCGTGAAGGAGATAACCGAGTCGGAGGTTACGCCTATACAGCCGCGCTTCCTCGACTACGACAAGGACTTCCAGCGTGCACAGACCAAGCGTAAACTGCCGGTTTACTATATCCAGAACAAGCAGAACGAACTGTTCGATCTCTATTATCGCTTCGAGTTCGGTGAGGAAAGCAACAAGTGGTTGCCTTACGCACAGGAATACTTCGACCTGCTCGGCACAGACAAGATGTCTGCCAAGGAGGTGAAGGAGCGCTTCTATGAGTTGGGCTGCAACTACGGCATCTCTGTAAGCAACTCCAAGATGTATATCTTACTCAGCGGTCTGGGCGAGAACATGAAGGAGGCAATGGATCTCATGGAGAACGTCATCAACCACGCCAAGGCTGACCGTGAGGCTTACGACCGCTTCGTGAGCACAACGCTGAAGTCGCGTAAAGACAGCAAGCTCGACCAGAAGACCAACTTCCAGGCTCTTCAGACCTATGGCATGTACGGACCGTACAACGCTTTCCGCAACGTTCCCAGCAGCACAGAGCTGGAGCAGAAGGATCCGCAGCAGCTTGTAGACCTCATCGCTTCTCTGAAGAACTATAAGCACAGCGTCATCTATTATGGTCCGATGGAGCTGAAGCAGCTTATCGCCACTATCGACAAGGGTCATGCTGTGGGCAAGAAGTTGCAGGACGCACCTGCCGCCAAGTATTACACCAAGCAGCAGACTCCTCAGACAGAGGTGCTCCTGGCTCCGTATGACGCCAAGAACATCTATATGATGCAGTATAGCAATGACGGTAAGAAATGGAATCCGGCTGAGCAGCCCGTCATCACAGTCTTCAACGAGTACTTCGGTGGTGGCATGAACGGTGTGGTATTCCAGGAGCTTCGCGAGAGCCGCGGACTGGCATACAGCGCTTATGCTGACTATTCTACACCGAATCGCCAGCGCGACACCGACTACGCCATGACTTACATCATCTCTCAGAACGACAAGATGAGCGACTGCATCCGCGTGTTCAACGACATCATTGATACTCTCCCGCAGTCTGAGCAGGCTTTCGAGCTGGCTAAGCAGGCCACCAGCAAGCGCATCGCTTCTGAGCGAATCACCAAGACTGGCATCATCTTCTCTTACCTCAGCAACATGGAGCGCGGCATCAATTATGACATCCGTCGCAACATCTACGATGCACTGCCCAACCTCACTTTGAAGGATGTGGTGAACTTCGAGAAGAACAACTTCGCCGGCAAGACTTGGCGCTACATCATCCTCGGTGATGAAAAGAACCTTGACATGAAGGCTCTCGAGAAACTCGGAACCATCAAGCGAGTATCAACAGAAGAAATCTTCGGCTATTAAGCCGAAAGGACGCATTCCTTAGTTAGGGATAAATAAAATAACAGGAGTTACGAGCAAGGCGCAATGCCAGACTCATAGCTCCTGTTTTGTGTTTAGGCGTAAAGGAAATAGGAAATTTCCTATCAACCATTAGGGAATCTTACCATTACGTATTCATTCCATCTTGCTAATTTTGCATCCAGAAAAAAACAAGGACATACTCTGCATCAATGCAGAACATGTCCTTGTGTATAGATATATGCCTTCAGCAGCGATAAAGTGAAGGCTGAAGAATAATGAAATACTCTACTCGATAAAGAAATCGAAGTCTTCCTTTTCTTCCTTCCTGCTGTCATCGAAGTCGTCGAAGCCGTCATCATTCTTCTTGGTCGCTGACTTCGGTTTCTCCTTCAGCTTGCCGTCCTTGTCGAACATTCCGTAGGTGGTTCGGAGGACGATAAATTCGGTGCGGCGGTTCAGCTGGTTGCAAACCTCCTGCTTGTCCTTGTCGAGCTTAAGGATAAATTCCTCCGACAGCACGTCGTTCTCTTTCAGCCAAGGATATTTCTCGGTTAGCTTCTTCTTTATGGTCTTCGGCTTCTCCTTACCGTAGCCGACAGGCGAGAGGCGGTTGCGCGAAATGCCCTTTGCCGTGAGATATTCCACCACCGCTTCGGCACGACGTTGCGAGAGCAGCTTGTTGTATTCTGCAGATCCCTTATAGTCGCAGTGTGCCGACAGTTCTATGGTGACGTTGGGATTCTCGTTCAGCAGTTTTACGAGCTCGTCCAAAGCCACTGTAGATTCGGGACGGAGCGTAGCCTTATCGAAGTCGTAGAAGATGTTGTCAATGAGCACAGGAGCTGTTATCGAGGCGAGCGGGAACTGCAGTACATGTTCTTCCGACTTGTCCGACTTCTCCACTCTTATCTCCTCCTTATGGTTGAGGAATCCCTTGCAGGTTCCGAGCAGAATATAGTCGACGCCCGGTGTCAGTACATAGTCGAACGAACCGTCACCCTTTACGCTTATTTTCTTATTGGTGCCGTCAGATCCGACAACGTAGACGAGGGCGGCTGGCAGTTCGTAGCCGTCCTGCTCATATACCCATCCCTTCACGCTCTGTATTATTTCCGGGTTCTCAAAGCTGTAGATATGGTCCCATCCTCTGCCGTCGTTACGGTTAGAAGAGAAGAAGCCACGGTTGTGAACTCCCTCGAACGTCATGCCGAAGTCGTCGCCTTGCGAATTGAGCGGATAGCCAGGGTGCGACACGTGGTACTTGCCGTCCTTGCCGACGGAGGCAATGAAGATGTCGAGTCCTCCCATGCCGGGATGACCGTCACTTGAGAAATAGAGGTCGCCGTTGGGTCGGAATGTCGGGAACATCTCGTTGCCCGGTGTGTTGATGGGCGCACCAAGATTCTCCACACCACCCAGTCCTGCTGCTGTGATACGTGCTCTCCATATATCCAATCCTCCCATACCACCCGGCATGTCCGACGTAAAGTAGAGCCATAGTCCGTCGGGCGAAACGGCAGGGTGGGCGTAGCTTGAGAGCGTATCGCCCGTAACCTTCAGTTCGTTGGCTTTTCCCCATGCTGCGTCCGATCGCGATGATGTCACAATCTGCGCGTAACGGGGATAAGTGGGGTCGGTGGCGCATTGCGTAAGATACATAGTACGTTGGTCGGGCGACATGGCGCAAGCTCCTTCGTCATAGTCAGTGTTTACGCCTCCCGTTACAGCCTCAGGCTTCTGCCAGCGTCCCTTCTCGTCCTTTTCAGACACGAAGATGTCAGCAGGCTTAGCTCCGGTTATGCCGCTAAGTTCGTTGCCCTGCGCGTCATTACGGGTGGAGGTGAAGTATAGCTGGTCATACTGGTCGCCTGCAAGCACTGGCGAGTAGTCGGCTCGGCGCGAATTGAATATGTCCATGCGCTTGACCGTATAGCGCGAACCTTCCTTCTTCCATGTCGGTGCGTTCTGCGCCGAAACCAGACCGTTGCGTGCCAGCGTCATGGCGTCGTCGTGCGACAATGCTGCGGGCAAAGCAGCCGACGAGCGTCCGAGTGTCTTCTTCTCGGTCTGCAGGTCTGCACCTGCCGAAAGCGAATCCACCACTTCCTTGAACAACGTCTCAGCCTGCTTGTACGATCCGTTCCTAAGCAGCTGGCGTGCGTAGGCGAGGCGGTCCATTGTGGACGCCTGCTTGTAGCGGATGGCGTTGCTGTAGGCAGCCATAGCCTTCTGCGAGGCATTGATGCGCTCGTTGCAGTATGCAATCTTGAGCGCAATCTGTCCACGGCGCTCGCGTTCCTTAGGCGAAGTCCTTGAGTAGGCTTGCTTAAACTGTGTGGCAGCGTCGTAATACTCGCCAATGGCAAGATATTTCTCGCCCTTCTTGAGATTCTTGTCTGCTCCGCATCCTGTCACGGTCATGGCGATGATGACGAAAAGGCAGAGAGCGGTGAATGGAATGTATGGTCTTTTCACGTCTTGGATGTTTTGCTTGTTTTATTGTGTGCCGGCGGTCGGGCTATTTGTTGAAGTCAACGCGGTATGTGCATCCGTTGCGCCAGTTGCTGCAGCCATAAGCCGTCTTGCCCTTTATTATCGTTCCCTTGCCGCAGATCGGGCACGTCGTTCCGATGATGGAATCGTCAGCAGACGTACTGTCTGGTGGAGTCGGTTGTGGAGCGTCGGCCTTCTTGTTGTCCGCCTTGGCTGTCGTTGTCTTCTTCTTTGTGGTCTTCTTTTTCTTCTTCAGATCCTCGTCAGTCAGTATGGTCACACGTCGGTTGGTATTGTCGCGCAGCACGTCGTTCACGATTTCGGTCACCTGCTGCTTCAGTCCGTTGATGAAGTCGGCAGCGTCGTCCTTCTTGTGCTCGATGTCGCGCAGACGCTTCTCCCAAATGCCCGTAAGCTCACAGCTCTTTAGAAGTTCCTCATGGATGATGTCGATGAGTTCTATTCCCGTTGCTGTAGCCACCAGATTCTTGCGTTCGCGGCGTATATAGTGTCTCTTGAAGAGAGTCTCTATGATTCCTGCTCTTGACGACGGGCGTCCGATGCCGTTTTCCTTCAGTGCGGCTCGTAGTGTCTCGTCCTCCACAAACTTACCCGCTGTCTCCATCGCACGTAGGAGAGTTGCTTCGGTGTAATACTTCGGTGGAGTGGTCCACTTTTCTGAAAGCGTCGGCGTATGCGGTCCGCTTTCTCCCTTGACGAACGTGGGCAGCGTGCGTTCCTCGTCGCCCTTGTTATGGTCGTCGTCCTCAGAAGTGGCGTTAGCCGTTGGCGTTGCTGTCTGGCTTGTAGGCTGTGCGTATACGGCTCGCCATCCTGGAGAGAGGATTTCCTTTCCGCTAACCTTAAACTCAATGTCCTCTACGTTTCCTAATACTGTCGTAGTGGAGAACTTGCAGTCAGGATAGAACACGGCAATGAAGCGGCGGGCTATCAGGTCGTAGACGTTTCGCTCAAGGTCAGTAAGGCTTGTGGCCGGCACGCCGGTCGGAATGATGGCGTGGTGGTCGGTCACTTTAGACGTGTCGAAGACGCGCTTCGACTTTGTCAGCTTCTTTCCCATAAGCGGTTGCATGAGCGGTCCGTACTGCTTGCTGATGCCGGAGAGGATGGACGGACACTTGGGATAGATGTCGTCGCTGAGGTATTGCGTGTCCACACGGGGGTAAGTGGTGAGCTTGCGCTCGTAAAGACCCTGTATTATCTTAAGCGTTGTCTCAGCGCTGTATGAGAACTTACGGTTGCATTCCACCTGCAGCGACGTAAGGTCGAAGAGTCGTGGAGGTGCTTCCGTACCGTTCTTCTTCTGCACGGCAGTGACCGTGAACGGCTTGTCGGCTATGGTTGAGAACGCTGCCTCTCCTTCTTCCTTTGTCGTAAACTTGCCCTTTGTGGCTGTAAAGGTGGTGTCACGATATACAGTGGCAAGCACCCAGTAAGGCTCTGGCTCGAACGAATCAATCTCCTTCTGACGGTTTACGATAAGTGCAAGCGTCGGCGTCTGCACACGACCGATGGACAGCACCTGACGGTTCTGTCCGTACTTCAGCGTGTAGAGGCGGGTGGCGTTCATGCCGAGCAGCCAGTCACCGATGGCACGGCTCAGTCCGGCAATATAGAGAGGCTGGTATTCGCTCTGGTCTTTCAGTTGGCTGAATCCCTCCCTTATCGCCTCGTCCGTCATTGACGAAATCCAGAGGCGCTTTACGGGGCACTTCGCTCCAGCCTTCTGCATCACCCAACGCTGTATGAGTTCACCCTCCTGGCCGGCGTCACCGCAGTTGACGATGCTGTCAGCCGACTGCATTAGTTTTTCTATCACGGCAAACTGGCGCTTGATGCCGTCATCATCAATCAGTTTTATTCCGAATCGTGGCGGTATCATAGGCAGAGCCGAGAGGCTCCAGTGCTTCCATAAGTCGGTATAGTCGTTTGGCTCCTTCAGCGTGCAGAGATGACCGAAGGTCCACGTCACCTGGTATCCGTTGCCCTCCATATATCCGTTGTGGGCGCTTGTGGCACCAAGTATGCGTGCTATGTCCTTTGCCACGCTTGGTTTCTCGGCGATGCAGACTATCATATAATGTATCCTTTTTGTTTCTTCTTGTTGTTAATTATCTTCTTCTTGTTTCTCTTCTCCCTTTATCACGAAGGCAAATTTAGGGGTTATCTCGCATCCTATGGCTGTCTTGAAGTCGCACAGACCATAGTTGGGCGTGCCGTCCATGGTGGACGGACCAATGTCAAGGATGCGTAGTCCTTCGCGCTGGTAGTGCATGAAGAGTCGGTAGGCGAAATAGTTCATCGGGCGTAGATGAGAATAGGCACGCAGGTCGCCCCAGTAAATCACCTGCGCAATGCCCTCTGCCACGTGGAATATCTGCGCTGCCGCCACGTCCTTTCCTTCATATTGCAGAAGGAAGAAGTCTGCAGGAACCGTGCGAACCGTCTTTTCCACGTCATCCAGCGTCATGCTCAACCTATAGTCATGCTCCTCACGGTTTGCTTTTATCACGCTGTACGCCCGGCGTAGTCCTTCTGTGTCGTCACGTTGGATGGCTATGAACTCGAATCCTGCACTCATTCCTCTCTTCAGATTCTTTCGTGCGCTCTTCTCAAGTCCCTCCTCATACCCCTTGAACTTGTCAAGCGGGAAGAAGAAGTTGAGGTCAATGTATTCCAGTTTGGCGTGGCGTGAGAGAATGTTCACGCAGGAATTGATGAGCGTCGGAGCGTAGAATGCGGGCGGAAGGACAATGTATACGGGCTTGCCGACGCTTTTGGCGTATTCAGCAAGAGCCTTTACAGCCTCCTCAATGATGTCGAGCCTTTGCTGCTTGTTGGCGGACAATCCGCCGAAAGGCGCCGAGAAAGGTGTGAGCAGCTTTCCGTTGCGTTCGCCAAGCACCATCCCGAACCTCGTCTTTCCGCCGTCAGCAAAGAGCAGATACCTTACTGCGTCAGCCTTATGTCGGTTTATTTCGCTGAAGGCAGCGGTGTTGAAGATGTGCGGGTGATGTTCAATGGCATTCTTATATTCCTGTGCCGATACTTCCTGAATGGTCATTTCTTAATATTCCAGTTGGTTTTGCTTTACAATATTGTTGCTATATCCTGAAGTCGTTAATCAGTTTAGCCACGCATTCCCTCTCCTCTTCAGTCACCACTTGCGAAACCGGAATGCTCAGTTCTTCCAAGTGTATGGCCTCCGTAATGGGCAGATGGAGGGAGCGTAGTTCCTCATAAGCCCGCTGATGATGTGGCGGGATGGGGTAGTGGACGTCGGTCTGCACCCCGTTGGCTTTCAGATATTCCTGCAGCTTGTCCCTCTGTTTGCACATAAGCGGAAAGATATGGAACACGCTGTTCTGCCAAAAGTCGTCGGTAGGTAGGCTGACCAGTCGGTTCTTTATATTGTCAATGTAGAAGCGGGCGTTGCTGCGGCGCCTCTCGTTCTCCTCGTCGAGGAACGGCAGCTTAACCAACAGCACCGCAGCCTGCAGCTCGTCCATGCGCGAGTTTACTCCCTTGTGCGAGAAGACATACTTGCGTTCCGAACCATAGTTGCCCAATGCCCTTACCATATCAGCCAGTTCGGCGTCGTCCGTCGTAACGGCTCCACCGTCACCGAGTGCTCCGAGGTTCTTCGTTGGATAGAAGCTGTGTCCGGCGGCATCGCCCAAAGCTCCCGTCTTCTTATCGCCGAAGCGACAACCATGAGCCTGGGCGTTGTCCTCAATGAGCAGCAGATTATGGCGTCGGCAGATGTCGCCTATGCGGTCAGTGAATGCGCATCTGCCGTACATGTGTACTATCATGATGGCACGGGTGCGCTTCGTGATGGCATCCTCGATGAGGCTGTCGTCAATCTGCAGCGTGTCGCGTCTCGGTTCCACCAGTACCGGCTTCAACCTGCATCTCGAAACGGCAATGATGGAGGCGATGTATGTGTTGGCAGGCACAATCACCTCGTCGCCCTCCTTCAGTCTGCCCATCTCGATGTAGGCACGCATGATGAGCGTAAGCGCGTCCAGACCGTTGCCGCAAGCCACGCAATGACGGGTGCCTGTATAGTCGGCATATTCCTGCTCAAAGCGTTTGGTGGCGTTTCCCTTCAGAAACCATCCGCTGTCCGCCACGTCAGTGAGTGCCTGCCTGATGCTTTCGGCATGCAAGGCGGTGATGCGCTTAAGATTGACGAGTTCTATCATTATTTCTTTTCTTCTTCCTTGTTTTGTATATATCTTACAAAGTCGTCGTACTCTCTGATGTAGTCAGCTTCGAGAAACTCCTCGCTTGCGAGAACGAGGCACACCGAACCCGATGAGAAATCTTCGAGCGTACGCCATATTCCGGTCTCTACAAGCAGTCCCTGCCAAGGGTGATTGAGATGGAAGGTCTCCTTCTCGTGTCCGTTGTCGAGTGTCACGCTGAACGATCCGCTCACGGCAATGATAAATTCGCGGCATTCTTTATGTGCATGACCGCCGCGGCTTTCGCCCGCAGGAATGTCGTATGTCCAGTATACGCGCTTAATGTTGAAAGGCACATGGTGCAGACTTTCCGCCACGGTAAGGTTGCCGCGGATGTCGAATATTTTCGGTAGGTCGATGAGGGTGCGTTCTGATGTTTCCATTGTGGATATATAGTTGTGTGTGATGTAATATATATTTAACGTAATAAACGGCGGTTTATTACATCAGTGACCGGTTTAACGAACCATCTCCTTAGGGCTTCCGCCACGAGAATGGTGCTTACGATGGACACGGCAAGATTGATGGCAGCCAGTTTCTCCGACCCGTCATAACCGACGATGTGCTGTACGATGCGGATGACAAGAAGGTGTGCGATGAAAATCTCGAAGCTTACGGATCCGAGCCAGCTCATCGGCTTCGACTGAAGAAGCCTTGTTGCCCAACCTTCCGAAGCGTCAGCCGCCGTCAGTCTCACCACTATCAATGGCATTACGGGCCAGAACAGCATCGAACATCTTATCTGCGGGCACATTATCTGATACAGGGCGTACACAGCCAGAAGCAGAGCCACGTCCATGTAAGGGAACAGTCTCGGCTGCTTCCTTAAGCTTGGGCAGGTCTTGTAAAAGCGGTAGGCAATGATACCCAAAGAGAAGTCGATGGCGCGGAGCAGCGGATTGGTGTAGAGCGTGCAGTTGGTCATATCGTCCGGCACCTGCAATGCCAGGCAAGCGTACACGGCGGCAAGCACTGTCATGCCTATTGCGAGGCGGCTCGTCCTTATGCTTGTGAGCCATTTATAGAGCCATGCGAACACGATGTAGCAGAAGAGCGTATCGCAGAGAAACCACGACACACCGTTAGC
>ERZ506880.286-NODE-286-length-22929-cov-6.714829_pt1 | contig 22929 bp, 16 predicted proteins | sample MGYA00512906_ERZ506880 | MGnify/ENA metagenome assembly ERZ506880
TATTGATTGATTCGGATAATGTATCTGCCAAATATATAGATACAATTTTTGATGAATTGGCGGACCGTGGTATGGTAACGGTGCGAAGAATCTATGGGGACTGGGCGCGAAGTGTCAATGGATGGAATCGAGCAACTTTGCTTCGAAATTCCATCGTTCCGATCCAGCAGTTCGCCTATACCCAGGGTAAGAATGCGACGGATTCGGCGATGATTATTGATGCGATGGATCTGCTCTATACTGGAAATCTGGATGGATTCTGCCTGGTGTCGAGTGACAGTGATTTTACCCGGCTGGCAGAGCGTCTGCGAGAGGCTGGTAAGGAAGTAGTCGGCATGGGTGAGAACAAGACGCCGGAAGCATTTGTCAAGGCGTGTACGAGCTTCAAAATGCTGGATGCGCTCATTCGCGAAGATATCTCACAGGTCACGGATGAGAAAAATGTTGCGAAAGTATCAACCGAGAAAAATGAAAACAGCTCGAATATTACAAGCATTAAGTCTATTCAGAAGGTAATCTATGATATCATTGATGGCAATGCTGATAATAATAAACTGACGCATGTCGGCGAGATTGGAAGCAAATTACAGGCACGTTTCTCTGATTTCGATGTGCGGAATTATGGGTACTCGAAGCTTACAACATTTATAAATGAGGCATTTGGTAATTTCGAGGTCATTTCCCAGAATCGTCAGAATTATGTGAAGATTATCGATGATGTTGTACCGAAGAGGGAAATTGAGGAGCAGATTATTCAGATTCTGAAGAAGAATCCACAGAAGAACAGCAATATGGGACTCTTAAACAGTACGTTAAAAAATGAGAACCGGAATTTCAGTATCAAGAAATATGGATACAGCAAATTTTCCAGCTTCCTGAAGAGCTTTGGCTGTTTTAAGATTGATGGAGATAAGGTGTCGCTACAGTAGGCGGGTATATATGCTATATATGAGAGCAGAAGTGAACGATACGGATGAAAGCGAAAAATAAGCATAAGGAGACGACATATGGGCAAATCCGGAATGAACGAAATCGAAGAAGATACAGCAAAAGAGACTGGGATGCAAGAACAGGGCAGAAAGAACAAACACAAAAGGAATGAAGATAAAGGACAGAAGCTTTCTGCCCGCGATGTAACAAAGCTTCTGAAGTGGGTGATCATCTTAGCGGTCGTAGTTATTCTGGTTGTGGTTGGCTATAAGCTTGCAAAGCAGCTTGGATGGTTCGGGTTGAAACCGAAGGTAGAGACGACGATCCTTACAAGCAGCCAGCTAGAACAGGTGTTGCAGATAGATGATTTATCAGTCTGTGAGATTACCTACAACGGTGTGGCAGAGGTGCCGCAGAAGAATCATCCGACGAAGGTTGCCTACTATGTCTCTTATGAGGCTGAAGTGAAGGCAAGTATCAACATGGCAGATATTGATGTTCAGATCGATGACAATGTCGGAGAAGGGCAGGCGAAGAAAATCATTGTGACGCTGCCGCAGTTGCAGGTCAAGCAGATCGATGTCGATATGGCTTCGCTTGACTATATGTTTGTCAAGAAGAGTGCGAACACGGCAGATGTATCCGAGGAAGCGTATGCGGCATGTATCGCGGATGCAGGTTCTGAATGCCGGGGAAATGAAGTGTTCTTACAGATGGCGAAAGAAAATTGTGAGAATACAGTCAAGGCACTGCTCATGCCGATCATAGAGAATCAGGATGAGTCGTATGAACTGGTGATTCAGTAGGGGACGAAGGAGGAGAAACAAATGAAGAAATTAAAAAAATTCGTGGTCCTTTGTCTTGCAGTTATTATGCTGTTCACTGCATGTGGAAAAAAAGGTGAAGAAGTAACGAAAGAATTGAGCATTACGCAGATGCAGACAATCTGTGAGCTGGCAACACTCAAATGTTATTATCATAATGTGGCAAAGCTGACGAAGGAAAAGGAAGTTCTGTGGTGGGATACATCGGCAGAGCTTTGGATCGAGTATTCCGGCATCGTAAAGCTCGGTGTGGACATTGCGAATCTGGATATGCAGGTAGATGGCGATCAGGTAACGATCACGATGCCAAAGGCAGAGGTGCTTAGCTGTCAGGTGGATCAGACGTCGTTAAATGAAGACTCCTATTACACAACCCGTGAAGGACTTGGCGCAGAGAAGATCAATGCGGACGATCAGACGGAAGCAATCAAGACTGCACAGGAAAATATGCTGGAGAATGTCCAGTCGGATGAATCCCTGTTGCAGCAGGCGCAGCAGCGGGCACAGGAGCTGTTAGAGCAGTATGTGAAGAACGTCGGTGATGCGATGGGCAAAACGTATGAAGTGAGTTTTGTGATTGCGGACGAAGCCGGAACTAATACAGTAAGTACAGATGAAAGTGATAATTGATAGGAATGAAAAAGAGCCGTTGCGATTGCAACGGCTCAAGTTCTTTGAGGGGAGGGAGTTTCGATTTATGTTAATCCTCGTCCTCGACCTCTCTACGCAGATAAATTAGTTTTCGGAATGCTGGTACGATCTGTGCAGCAACGACTGCTTTCACAAGATCAAGTGCAATAAAAGGAAGAAAACCGGCTACAAAAGCAGCCTTGATACTGCAACCTGATGCGATCATAATCCAGAGAGAACCGACTGCATCAACGAGAACAGCGGATAACATAGCGACAATAGTATAACGGATACGATTGTACTTCTTTCCGCGAAAGATCGGAATCAAAATGGCGATGAAGATAAAGGCGAAGGAAAAACCGCCATATGTGCCAAATAAATATCCCGGACCTGCCTGTCCACCAACGAATACCGGAACACCGACCAGTCCGAGTAACATCCAGATTAGTCCGATGAAGAAGGATTCTGCAAGTGGAAATACAAGTGCAATCAGAGTGATTACAAAGTTTAAAAGAGTGATGTGTGTTCCGTTTGGCAGCGGGATGCTGATATAAGCGGATACACACAGGATGGCTGCGAAAAGTGCCATCATGACAATTGAGTAGGTTGAAAATTTGCTTTTTGTTTTTGTGTCCATTTCTTTTTCTCCATAGTTTCTGTTATAATAGCCATGCTATTGTTGAATTCATAGCAGGTACATGATGTAGAATAGCAGATGAAAATAAGAATGTCAACCTAAAATGGATAGAAAAGTTGACATTACAAACTTTGGGAAATATAATAGGAAACATTGAGTGAGAAAATGAAGAACAAATTTGAAAAAATATTTGAACAACTGGCTGATTTTCATATGCTTGATGGATACGATGGTTGGATGATCGGGGCGTGTGTGTATGCGCAGCGGGGAGCGGCAGGAGAACGCGTATCAGGCACAGAATTTGGCTGTGGGAATGATCTGACAGTAGTTCAAAATCAGAAAATCAAAATTCAAAATTCCTGCAAGTCCGAGATTGTGAAGAAAACTGCAAGCTTTGCGGTTATGCGGAATCAGATAGAAGAGGATGGAATCGTGTATCAGCTGGAGTTGCATGTGGTAAGGCCGGAGGTGCAGGGGGCAGTTACTAGCAAACAAGCAGGTATGGAAAAAAATATGGCCATGAATGTCGAGAAATCAAAGCTGGAAGAACAGCGGATGAATCTACACCATTCGGTCGGAACGGAAGAAAACGCGGACACAGGCGGGGAAAAAACGTTTTCATTTACGCATTCCGATATCCTTCGATTTGTGGATGCCGTAGGCGATACGAATTCGATTCACCGGACGGCGCATGCGGTTGTGCCGGGGCTTTTGATGGTGGAGAGGATGCTTGATATGTGGATGAAAAAACAGCCGGAAACGGAAACTGATGTAGAGTTGCAGGCGGGAATGAAGAACGAGACGCAGGCAGGAGTGCAGACGGAAACCGAAAATGAGATGCAGACAGACATGCAGAATAGCAGGGAATTTATTTGTAGATTCCGTTTTGAAAAACCCGTATTTGTGGATGAGAAGCTGCAGGTGGAGGCAAGAACCGAACGCGGAAAGCAGATCTATGAATGTAAACGAGAGGATAGGGAAATCGTATGGAACATGCGTATATTATAGACGGACGCCGCAGCTATATCGGTGTCGAAAATGGAATGTATAAACATCTGCCAGCCGAGGTGCTTGCGGCGGAGGTACTCTGTGCGCTTGTACCGGAAGATGTACGTCAGACTGTCGATGAGGTGATCGTCGGAAATGGAGTTGGAGCCAGTGGAAATATTGGCAGACTGGCAACGCTTACGGCACATTTCCCACAGGCGGTTCCCGCGTACACAGTGGATATGCAGTGTGGATCGGGATTGGAAGCACTGACGATTGCCGCGGCGAAGATCCGAAGTGGACAGGCAGATCTGATTGTGGCAGGTGGCGTGGATAGTTCGTCAACGGCACCGCGACGTGCGTATAACCGGAATCATCCGGACTATGAACGCTATGGAGGCGAGGAATCCTTTTATTCCGTCGCAAAATTTGCACCGGGCGAGCATGATCCGTATGCGATGATCCGCGGCGCAGAGCGTGTGGCACTGGATGTGCAGATGACCAGACAGGAATTAAATAAATGGGTATTACGTTCACATTCTCTCGCAAAACAGGCAAGAGAAGCTGGCGTGCTAGAACCATATCTGGTCGGCGTGCAGGGGGCAACTGCAGACGCGGGTATCAGGGATCGCATAAGTGAACGATTCTTAGATAAGCTACCACCGCTTTTGCCGGACGGAGCGATACTAACAGCCGGAAATACATGCTTGATGCATGATGGTGCGGCATTTTTGATGGTGGCATCGGAGCGGTATGTAAAGGAGCATAATCTGACACCGCTTGCGGAAATCGTTGATTCCGTAACGGTTGGCGGGAACCCGGACAAAAGCCCGGAGACAGCAATACTTGCCATTCAGAAATTACTTGCCAAGACGAAACATACGGCGGAAGATATCGCGGTATTTGAATGTAATGAGGCATTTGCAGTAATTGATGAGCTTTTTGCGCGTGCCTATCCGGAAGCAGTTGACCATTACAACCGGTATGGTGGGGCGCTCGCATATGGACATCCATATGGCGCCTCAGGAGGCATCATTACGATACATGCATGCCGGGCGCTGCAGGAGACACCGGGCTATGCAGTATGCAGCATTGCGGCAGCCGGCGGCATCGGACATGCGCTGTTGCTGCGGGCGGGAGGAATGTAACATGCAGTATATTGATTATCTGACAAAACAACCATCGGACAAAGACGCAATCATCATCAATGGTGATCGCTATACATACGGAAAGCTCTATGTGCTTGTGCAGGATGCACGCGCGCGCCTTCCGCAGGTTGCAGAAAAACATCTGTATCCGATTCGGGAGACCGGAATCCTGAAACAGTTGGTTTTATTTCTGGCGTGTGCGGGAACAAATCAGGTACCAGTTATCGTGCCGGCGGACAGCAAACTTGAAGTAACAGATCCGCTGTTTGATACGCCCGTGCCGGAGCGCGCGGTAATGGCAGTGATGACATCCGGAACAACCGGGATTCCGAAGATTTTATTCCGAAGCTTTGAAAGTTGGGCGGATTTCTTCGCGATACAGAATGCGGTGTTTGGCGTGGATGCGGACAGCCGGCTGTTCGTACAGGGAAGCCTTGCATTTACCGGGAATCTGAATCTCTATATGGGACAGCTTGCGGCAGGCGGCACGCTGATTGCGGAGGATGTATTCCTGCCGGGCAAATGGGAGCAGGTGATGGCGCGCGAAAGGGCGAACGGTATTTACCTGATTCCGTCCAAGTTACTTATGCTGCCTCGCGTATTTAAGGGTGTAAATGCGAATATCCGCACGATCATTTCAGGCTCGCAGAGCCTTGGGCGAAAGGATGCGGAAGTGTTGAAGAAGATATTTCCGAATACGGAGATTACATTATATTACGGTGCGAGCGAGCTGAATTATATCACGTATGTGAAGTCCGCGGACATGACGGAAGAGCGGAACCTGATCGGCAAACCATTTCCGGGAGTGCGGGTGTTCATACAGGATGATGAAATGTACGTGGACAATGCATTTCACGTGGAGAATATTACCGTGCCGTATTCGCTGAAGGATAGCGGGCGGATGGATTTGCAGGGGAATTTCTATTTCCTTGGACGGACGGATGATATCGTTGGCGTGCGTGGACGCAAGGTGTCGATGATGAAGATTGAAAATGCGTTGGAGGAAGTCGCCGGTATCACAGAGGCGGCGGTCGTTCTGCTTCCGAAGGAAAAGGATGCGGACATGCCGGCGGAGATCGTGAGTGCATTTGTGACGGTGGAAGGCACGGACGTGCCAGAGAATCTGCGGCAGCAGTTGAAGGAAAAGTTGGCGGATTTTGAGATTCCGAAGCGTGTGATTGTTCTGGAGGCGTTCCCGAAGAACACAAGTGGGAAAGTGGATAAAGCGCGGTTAAAGAAGATGTGGATAGAGCAAGAGCCACAATAAATTTATTTCACAGTATGGAGGACCGGACGGTGATACGGGCAGAACAAGTAAGATTTCAATATAAAAAGCGCGACGTTGATGGAAACGTGATTGCGACGGAAGAAATCTTAAAGGGTGTAGATCTTACAATTAAAAAGGGCGAATTCATTGCGCTGCTTGGCAGAAATGGTTCCGGCAAGACGACGTTCTCGAAGCAGTTAAATGCAATCCTTCGACCGTCGGAAGGTACGGTGACGGTAGACGAGATGGGAACCAGGGATGCGGAGAAGCTGTACGATATTCGCCAGCACGTCGGTATGGTGTTCCAGAATCCAGACAATCAGATGGTGGCAGCAAATGTGGAAGAAGAGGTTGCATTCGGCCCGGAGAATCTGGGTATGGAGTCAGATACCATCGTGGCACGTGTGAAGCAGGCACTCGAACAGGTGCGGATGTGGAAGCGGAGAAAGACGGCTCCGAATCATCTGTCGGGCGGACAGAAACAGCGGATTGCGATTGCAGGAATTCTTGCGATGCACCCGGATTATATTGTCTTAGATGAACCGACTGCGATGCTTGATCCGAAAGGACGGAAAGAAGTGATGGAAGCGTTACAGCGGTTGAATCAGGAACAGGAAATGACTGTGATTCTGATTACCCACGATATGGAAGAGGCGGCACTTGCGAGCCGGGTGATTCTGCTTGCGGACGGACAGATGCGATTTGATGGAAGGCCAGAGAAATTCTTCGGAGCGGATGCATTGCTTGCGGAGATGGGGATGGAGGCACCGCTTTCTTATCGTGTGAGGAAATTAATAGATAGTGATGTGTTCGAGAAAAAGATTGGAGATGCGAGAGTAGAGGAGGCTACGATTGACAAAAGGGAAAAAGTAGCAGAATATGATAAAACTGGAAGAGAATGGGAAGCAAGCTCTGAGCTGGTAGATAAGAAAAAAAACAAAAAGGCTGAAGCAGAGACAGATAAAAAAAATCAAGATCTCCTCTCCCTGCAACATGTTAGCTATATTTACAGCCCGGGAACAGCGTACGAGAAGGTTGCTTTAGACGACGTGAATCTGTCGCTTGGCAAGGGGGAGATTGTTGGACTTGCCGGACATACCGGTTCTGGTAAATCCACCATGATACAACTCCTGAACGGGTTGCTGAAACCGACCAGCGGAACAGTTACATTTGAGGGAAAGGATATTCATGCAAAGGGATATTCTGGGAATTATCTGCGCAGTAAGGTTGGCATGGTGTTCCAATATCCGGAGCATCAGATGATCTGCGATACCGTGTGGGAGGATGTCGCATTTGGACCAAGTAAGCAGGGCTTGACCGGGGAAGCATGCGAGACGCGTGTGGAGGAAGCACTTCGGTTTGTTGACCTGCCAGAGAAATATTATCAAGCATCGCCATTGCAGCTATCGGGCGGACAGAAGCGGCGTGTGGCGATTGCAGGTGTGCTTGCGATGCATCCGGAATATATCATATTGGACGAGCCGGCAGCGGGATTAGACGCAGCAGGAAAGCGCGAAATATTCGACCGGATCCGGCGGATGAGCCGGGAGCAGGGAATCGGAGTTTTACTTGTCTCGCATAGTATGGAGGACCTGGCGGAATACGCAGACCGGATTATTGTGTTGGACGATGGAAAGAAGATATTGGATGACCGACCGGCGCAGATATTTGCCAAGCGGGAGACGCTTGCAGACTGTGGACTGGATGTACCGGAAACTGTGAAACTGGCGGACAAATTGCGCGCAAATGGGTACCAAATTCCACAGAACGTGATTCGAGAGAAAGAGCTGCTCGATTATCTTGGTAATTGCACAAACAGTACAGCAGGAAGAAAAAGCGTTGATACTGAGAACAGATTGGATGAAAGGAAGCAGGGAGATAATTTATGATTCGAGATATTACAATTGGACAATATTATCCTTCGGATTCTCCGATTCATCATCTGGACCCGCGTGTCAAGTTATTCGCAACGCTTCTCTATATTATCGGGCTGTTTCTTAGCAAAAGCCTAATTGTATTTGCGGTGGCAGGCGTAGTATTGATTGCATGTATCGTGATATCGAAGGTGCCGTTTCGATATATGATCAAGGGGCTAAAGCCGGTGTGGATATTGCTGGTATTTATCTGTATCGTAAATGTGTTCTTCGGAAAAGGGGAAGTGTTGTATTTTCAGTGGAAGTTTATTCACATCTACCGGGAAGGAATTATGCAGGCGGTTGTCCGTGTCGTGCGGTTGATGGAGCTGATTTTAGGTTCGTCGCTTATGACATACACAACAACGCCGACCGAGCTGACGGACGGCCTGGAGAAAGCATTTCATCCACTTACGAAGATTCATGTACCGGTGCATGAGATTGCACTCATGATGTCGATTACGCTCCGCTTCATTCCGATTCTGATCGAAGAGTTAGACAGGATCATGAAGGCACAGACGGCGCGCGGCGTGGATTTTGAAGCAGGAAATGTATTCCAGAAAGTGAAACGTACTGGACGGATTTTAATGCCGCTTTTTGTATCCGCAGTTGGACGGGCAGGCGATCTGGCACTCGCGATGGAAGCGCGTTGTTATCAGGCTGGCAGACCGAGAACGAAGATGTATCCGCTTCGATATGCACGTGCGGATGGCGTCGTGTATGTGCTGGCAATCGTATATCTGGCAGGGATGATCGTGTTGAAGGTAATGGTTGGATAATATAAAAACCTATTGACAAATAAAATAACACTGTTATAATAACGGTGTTATGAAAAATAAAACAATATAAATAACAGCAACAACTAACGAAGAGAAGGAGTAGCTCATGCGACGTGAGACAGCCGGTGTGACGGAATCCCTGCTTCAGGCAGCGAAGGAAGAATTCCTTACCTATGGATTCTATGATGCCAGCATGCGGCGGATATCGGCGGCATGCGGAGTCAGTACCAATTCCATATATACCCGGTTTGGCGACAAGAGCGGACTTTTCACCGCAATCGTACAGGAAGCGGCAGATGGTCTGATGGAGATGTATATGCAGAGCATACAGAAGGCAACCGAGTGTCCGGACATGGATCATGCCATCGAGGAGGGCAACGAGGGAACCGATCAGGTATTGGCGTATATCTACCGGTATAAGGAAGAATTTCAGCTTCTGTTCTGCCATTCGGTGGGGACAGAATATGAAGATTACTTTGATAAGCTCGCGGCGATCGAGGAGCAGTATTACAACATATTTGCGAAACAGTATGCAAATGAGAATGCGACCGCGGATGAATTTTTCATCCACGTATTCTGCAGAACCGGCTGGCAGTATATCTACGAGGTGCTGACACACGACAAGCCATACGATGAGGCAGCAGCCTTTATGAAGAATGTACAAATCTTCAATTTCGCAGGTTGGAAATCAGTTTTTGGATTGGAATAACAGGCAGTGCATAGCGATGTGCACTGCCAAAAAAATCAAATATAGGTTAGTGAAAACTAACTTAAAATAAACGTTCAAGGAGGTTTTGTCATGAAGGCAAAAAAGCAAAGTGCATTGTCAAGACTTATGAAAATTGCCGGGAAGCATAAGTATTTTTCTTATGCATCCTGCGTCTTGGCAGCAATCAGTGCATGGGTTGCGCTGATTCCGTTTTATGATGTGTGGCGCATCATAAAGGAGGTCTTAGAAGTAAGACCGGACTATTCCAAAGCAATGCACATCACATCGTATGGATGGCAGGCGGTAGGATTTGCCCTGCTCGCAATGGTGCTTTATATCGGAGCTTTGATGTGCTCTCATAAGGCAGCATTCCGCGTGCAGACAAATATGCGTATCGCGATGATGAACCACATCATGAAGCTTCCACTTGGTTATGTGGAGACAGAGGGAACCGGAAAGATTCGAAAGATCGTTATGGATTCCTCCGCAGCGACAGAGACATTTCTGGCACACAACCTGCCAGATAAGGTCGTATCAAGAGCAACACCGATCGGGCTGCTTGTACTGATGGCAAGCTTTGACTGGCGTCTTGGTCTGATCAGCCTGATTCCTGCCGTATTCGCATTCCTTATCATGGGTACGATGATGATGGGACCGAAGATGGCAGAGGATATGAAGCAGTATCAGAACTCGCTGGAGACAATGTCCTCCGAGGCGGTAGAGTATGTCCGAGGCGTACCGGTCTTAAAGACATTTGGACAGACAATCTTCTCATTCAAACGGTTTAAGGCAGCCATCGATGAATATGAGAAATGGACGATCGATTATACGAAATCCATGATGATTCCGATGATCGGATTTACCGTATTCTGTAATGGTATTTTCGCAGCGCTGATCGTAGCTGCTTATACATTAGGCGGAAATACAGTCACAGATAAATTCGTATTGAACCTGATCTTCTACATATTGGTGACTTCGGTACTGACAACAACACTGATGAAGGTTGCGTATGCGGGCGAATCACGGATGCTTGTCGAGGATGCATTGAACCGAATGGATGAGGTGTTAAATGCGAAGGAGCTTCCGGAGGCAGCAAATAAGCAGACGCCGAAGGATGCATCCATTGCGTTGAAGGACGTGACATTTGCTTATGATGAGGCAAAGGCAAATGCGATCGACGGCATCACGCTTTCCGTCAAGGCAGGTTCCCATATCGCGTTTGTTGGTCCGTCCGGTGGTGGTAAGACGACGCTGGCATCACTGATTGCAAGATTCTGGGATGTCAAGAGTGGCAGCATCGAGATCGGAGGTGTGGATGTGAAGAACATTGACAGCAAGGAGCTGATGAATCAGGTATCATATGTATTTCAGGATAGTAAGCTGCTTAAGACCTCGATTCTGGAAAATGTTCGTATGGGCAGACCGGATGCGACGGTCGCCGAGGTAATGGAAGCGCTGGAGAAGGCGCAGTGCAGCGACATCATCGAGAAGCTTCCGGACGGTGTGAACACGGTGATCGGCTCGAAGGGAACGTATGTATCCGGTGGTGAGATGCAGCGTCTGTCGATCGCGCGGGCATTCCTTAAGAATGCGCCAATCCTGATCTTAGATGAGGCGACCGCATTTGCTGATCCGGACAATGAGAGACAGGTGCAGCGCGCATTTGAGAATCTGTCCAAGGATAAGACAGTAATCATGATCGCACATCGTCTGTCGACGGTGACAAATGCGGATCAGATCTACGTATTGAAGGACGGAAAGATTGCAGAGTCCGGTACACATGATGCGCTGGCAGCCAAGGACGGCATCTACACACATATGTGGAACGAATATAACAAGTCCGTGAACTGGCAGGTAGGAAAGGCAGGTGCAACCGCATGATCGAGAAATTGAAACATAAATACGCACTGTCCGAAAACGGTGCAAAGAACATGATAAAAGCGTTTGTGGCAGTCACAATCGCGAACCTTGTGCTGATGCTGCCGGTTGGGCTTCTGTATCAGCTTACCTCGTATCTGCTTGATGGCAAGGTGCCAAAGGATAAGCTTGGATTCTTCATCGGCGGAATCGTCGTAGTATTTTTACTTGTAGCAGTTACAACTTATTTCCAATATAACGCAACCTTCTTTTCCACCTATGTCGAAAGTGGTGTGCGTAGACGTGCGCTTGCTGAGAAGCTTCGCCGCCTGCCACTTTCCTTCTTCGGGAAAAAGGATCTGTCCGATCTGACGAATACGATCATGTCAGACTGTGCATTGCTCGAGACAGGAAGCTCCCACTGGATTCCGGAGCTGATCGGTTCGATGATCTCCACAACGATTATTGTAATTGGATTGTTGTTCTTCAACTGGAAGATGGCACTTGCCGCTGTATGGGTGATGCCGATTGCATTTATCATCGTACTGACTTCGAGAAAAGGTCTGAAGTCTGTACAGAAGAAGACAATGACATATAAGCTTTCCTGTCTTGATGGAATTCAAGAGGGACTGGAGACGATCCGTGACCTGCGTTCAAACAACATGACAGAGACGTACATGGAAGGCTTGAACAAGAAGATCAAAGCCGTAGAGAAAAATGCAATCGTGCTGGAATTCAAGAACGCAGCCTATGTATGTTCGGCACAGATGATCCTGAAGCTCGGCATTGGAACGGTTGCACTGGTCGGTAGTATTCTGCTTGTAAATGGAGAGATCAATGTACTGACATTGTTCGTGTTCCTGCTTGTTGTAACAAGAATGTATGAGCCTTTGCAGATTGCATTACAGAACCTGTCCGCTCTGATCAGTCTGGAGCCAAGCTGTGAGCGTATGGATGAGATCCTGTCACACGAAGAGCAGACTGGTGCAGAGATTCTGACGAACAAGGGCTATGATATTGTATTTGACCACGTGGCATTTGCCTATGACAGTGGCGAGCAGGTGCTCTCCGATGTCAGCTTCACGGCAAAGCAGGGGCAGGTAACAGCTCTGATCGGCCCATCTGGTGGTGGTAAGACAACCGTATCGAGACTGGCGGCAAGATTCTGGGATATCCAGAAAGGTACTGTTACAGTTGGAGGTATGGATGTATCGAAGGTCGAGCCGGAGACATTACTTTCCCTGTATTCCATCGTGTTCCAGGATGTGACACTCTTTAACAACACGGTTATGGAGAACATCCGGATCGGTTGCAAGGATGCAACGGATGAGGAAGTTATGGCAGCAGCCAGGCTTGCAAACTGTACGGACTTTATCGAGAAATTACCGGACAAATGGAACACCATGATCGGGGAAAATGGTTCCGAATTATCCGGTGGTGAGCGGCAGAGAATCTCCATCGCACGTGCATTCTTAAAGGACGCACCAATCATCCTGATGGATGAGGCAACCGCCTCGCTGGATGTGGATAATGAGTCCGTGATTCAGGAGTCCATCTCCAAGCTGATCCGGAACAAGACGGTTCTGGTCATCGCGCACCGTATGCGTACGGTCAATGGCGTGGATCAGATTATCGTGTTAAAGGATGGCGTAGTCGCAGAACAGGGAACATCGTCAGTATTGAAGGAGAAGAATGGTATCTATAAGCATATGGTCGATGTGCAGTTAGAGAGCGAACAGTGGAAATATAACCAGGTATAAAACTGCCGGACAGGAACTATGAAGGAGAAGTCCGCAGCGTGGTCGGAAAGAATCGCGTTGCGGGCTTTTACTATCGTTGTAAAATACTGGAAGCACATATAAAATTGTGCTAAAATGAGCATTGCGACGGCTGCGCTTGCGCAAGCCGGCATAATGCGAAAAACACAGGAAGAGGAGATATATACCGGAGATGGAAGTTGTATCAAAAGGCGAATTTAATACATGGGAACGTGAGAAACAGGTACAGTACATAAAAGACGTGATTGGAGAAGAATGTGTATTTGAGCAGGAGACAGATGGACAGAAAAAACTGTTACTCTATGGAAAAGTAAAGATTGAGGAATGGGCGAGCGAGATGGGAACACGTAGAAGTGTACGAATATATCCGTATTCACCATCGAAGGATAAGGTGATCACGCGTGCGCTGCTTGAGGGGATGGAAGGTATCGCCTATCTGGGAAGTACGATAAAAGGAAAAGCTATCCGGTTAGAAGATTCCACAATTTATATATTTGAACTTTGTCTGGAGCATGTCGAAGATGAAGATCGGAGATGGCCGGTTATTTGCCGGTTCTATGATGATTTTGGAAATCTCGAGGCGTTGAACGACCAGATCAATAAGCTTCGTGCGCAGATTGCGGATGCAGAAACGAAGAGCCAGGAGCTTACAACGAAGCTGCAAGAGCAACAAACGAACTTCCAGCGGATTGAGGCTGCGATGGAGAAAAGACGGCATGATCTGGATCAGGAATATGAGCAGAAGAAAGCGGAAGCACAGGGCAACTATGAGAAGCTTGCAGCATCTCTGGAACAAAAGGTTCAGGCGATGCAGCGCATTGCCAGAAAGTATGGTCTGCCAATGGAGGAAATATTACCAGAGGAAACAGAGAAAGAAGCGGTTGTCAGCCTGGGAGCAAAAGAACTTACTGATTATGTCTGGAGCTATCTGTGGCGGAGAAAGAGACTCCAGTATGATCGATCTGTGGTTGCACGGTTTCTTGATAGTCTGCACACGGAACAGCTTACGATCCTTTGGGGAGAACCAGGCTCCGGAAAGACGTCTCTTCCACAGGCAGTTGCGGAGGCAATTGGTGCAGAATGCAGACCAGTTGCAGTGCAGCCTAGCTGGTCGGACAACCATGATCTGTTAGGGTATTACAATGCGCTGGAAGACCGGTATATTTCGACACCATTTCTGGAGAGTCTGGTCGAGGCGAACCAGCATCCCGACAAATTGTATCTTGTTGTTTTGGATGAAATGAATCTTGCGCATGTGGAGTACTATTTCTCAGAAGTGTTAAGCGCGATGACGCGGGATGACCGGACACTGACTTTGTATGGACAGACACAGAATGCGAATCTCATGCGTCTGCTGGAGCTTGATGAGCAGGGTATTACAGCCGAAAACTGCAAAGAGGCGAAGGATATCTGCATGAAACAGTTATATCCGGGGAAGTTTCGGATTCCAGATAATGTGCGCTTTATTGGAACCATCAATATGGATGAGACAACCAAGAGTTTGAGCCCGAAGGTAGTGGACAGAAGCTATGCGATTCGTGTAGGAGTATTGCAGAATCAGGAAAAAGAAAAATTGCAGGCTGAAGTGGATGCACTTCCGAAACAGGAAATATGTACAATTTCGGTAGATAGTTTCCTGCCTCTGAATCCGATTTCTTTGTCCGAGGACGAGGAACAGGGAATTGTGGCAAAGAGAAAGGAAGTTCAGGAAATCATTGACTTGTTCCAGGATATCTGTACGATATCCAATCGGTTTTATCATTATATGGATCAGATTCTTTGTTGGAATCCGAATGTGGATATCGATTGGTTGATCTTCGACAAGATATTATCCGCGGTTCGGATTGACAGGAACAATGTGAAGGAAGCTGAGAAACTGGTAGTGGAGCTTGAGACACGGGAATATCCGTCTGCGAAGGAAAAACTTCTTGCGATGATTGCAGATGTAAATGGCGAGCTGGTTGAAGAAAGCTATTACTGGAGATAAGACATGATAGAAATCAAACTTGGAAATGCACAATATAATTTTCGCGCAATGGATAAGAAGGGTATCGCTCCAATCCGTCGGGTACGATTTTCAGAGTTCAATGAAAAACAGAAGATTGCATTATCGGAGCTTGGCGTACAGCTTGGACCTTTTCAGCCAGGTGAGGAGACGAAGGTTGTTTTGTGTTCCCATCTGCGTACAAAGAAGCGGGATGGTGAGGATGCAGAATGGCTTTATGAGAATGCAGATCTTATTATATGCGTGACGAAGGAAGATCGGGAACGTGTGTCTGCGGTAATGCTTGGCGAGGAGACGGCATACCAGAAATTTGAGGATAAAGAGGCGGATTATTATGTTCCTCCAAGACATTGGAAGTCCATAAGAGGCAGATATCAGGATGTAGACAGCAGCCACTATACCGTTGCAGGAACGGAGCGGGTTTATGTCTGTTACAAAAATGGTACGAGGGATACAATCATGGTCAAAAGTTTGCCGTCGATTGAGGAGCAGGATTATCAGGCGATGATTAATGAGCTGTATGCGATATCAAGTGAATTGCTGATGGATACCGGGTCACATACCAAAGTTTCTATTGAAAATGTTCAGCATAATCAGCTTCGGAACATGCAGAATCTTGTCTCTCAGATTGAGACTACATGGAGGCGGCTGCATGGAAATATGGAGCGGGATCTGACTACGGAATATGTGAAGATGCCGGTTCACCGGATTAAGAATATGACGGTCAAAAGTCTGCTTGAATACCGGTTTACCGGGAATCCGGATGTGCATGCTGTCAAATATAAGGAGACGCGTAATATCTATGAAAACCGGATGATCGTGCAGTTCTTTCATCGGATAGAATCCTATCTGAGACGGCAGAAAGCAAGTGCGTTGCAAAGTATTATGCATGCGGAATTTGGGTATCTGGATGATTTTCAAGAGGAAGACAGCATTTCGGATAAAGAGACGCTGAAGAAAATCAAGAAGGCAATGCGCATTTGGCAGTTTGATACGGTAAAGAGGGAACTGTTCACGAATACGGTCAATGATACAGAGCGGTATCCGATGCAAAATGGCGAGGAAGTCGTTCAAAAAGATGATTTTTTATTTTCACTTGTATGGTGGAAACATCAGCAGGCTCCGGCGTGGAATGTATATCACAAGAACTTTGCGGACACATCTGCAATCCATGATATAGATGGGCAATCGGTATGTCTGACAGATCTCGCTCTGAATAAATATGATATTGCATCCCAATATGCGGTATACAGTGCATTGACCCGGAATCAGGATGAATTCCAGCGAACGGACATCCGGGTGAGGATGAAGAATTATAAGCTGCTCCGATTTTTATACTATGTTGTATCTGAGGCGCGTCGCGATGCGGCAAGCAGAAATTTAAAGAATGGCAGCGACTGGGTACGTTTTGATATAAATGGAAGCGTGGAATTGGTAGATTCTGTCAAATCTGCGAGGATGGACAAACATGAATTACACATATATATTTCCAAGATCAACACGATTACAGTCAGGGAGAAAAATGTAAGGGAAACGATGAGATTTACCTACTCCGAGCAGAAGGATTATCTTGAATATGGACCAGAGATTGCGAAGATGCTGTTAAGGAATCTTGCACAGAAGGAAAGCGGCTGGGGGGCAAATGCTTTATCTATCGGACAAATGGTACTCGCAATCGAGGAAGGGGAGAAGCGGCAGCGCCGACAGGAACAGTCCACGGAACTTATGAAACAGGTGGAACAGGAGTGGAATGTACTGATTCAACGGATGAAGAGACTTTGCAGAGCGAAAGAGCTTTCTCATATCCCGGGAACCCGGGAGAGCCTTCGATGTACAAATATCTTTGCATCAAATCAAAAGTACCATGCCATGTACCAGTTGATGAAACATGCGAGTGAATTTGATCAGGAAATTTATTACAATGAGACCGATGATATTCCAATTCTGAAATTAGAGCAGTTGTATGAACGCTGGTGTTTGGTAAAGCTGGTGCATATTTTTGTGGTTGATTATGGATTCGAATTTTTGGATGATGAGGGGAAAGGGTATGGAGATTCCTCTCAAAAACAATTGTACAAATATATTAATCAACTGTTGAAAAAAGGAGATTTCAAGGATTCGGTGTTCCATCTGAAAGGACATTTGTATGATGCATCCAGAAATATAGAAGCAGATGAGATGCAGGTAGATATCTACTATAACCATGAATTTATTCTTGGCGATACTGTGGACTGGCAGGAAGAGGTTATCCCGGAAGGTGGAAGACCAAAGCAGAAACTGGCACCGGATTTTTATGTGGAAATGACCTATCGCGGACAGACAAAGCATTTTTGCCTTGATGCAAAATACCGATCACGGAATAGCTTAACTGGAGAGGATGGAACCAGACGCTGGTATTCTGATCTTATGACAGTCGCTTTGCAGAAATACATTGTGGAACTGTCACAGGTACAGCCAATCGATGGTTCATTTATTCTCCATAGCAATGCATATAGTTGTACCGACAAATGGGAGTATCAGGATCGAAATCCACACGCCTATTGTGGACAGAGTCTGGATTCCCTGTGGCAGGAATACAATGCATATCTGAAAGGAAAAACCGCTGATGACAGAGATTTGTTGATATCAGAGCGTGCACGGAAGTTTTTCACGGAAAATGCGCAGAAAAATCCAGATCAGCAGGCTGCAAACCCACAGAAAGAGGAGTATCACTATGTGAATGATAACCGAATCGGGTCTTATTATCTTCTCCCTGGAAAAGATATTTACCTGCGTGTCTGGATCACGATGGTCATGGAGCATTATTTTGGAATCTATGATGCTATGTGCTGGGACTGTGGACATAAAGTAAAGGTGGAGAATATTGAGACGATGGTTTCAGGAGGCGCGAATATGGATCATTATGTGGTGACTTGCCCTGCGTGTGGAACGGCATGGGTGCGGAATTTCTGTTCCAATGAAACCTGCCGGAGACCAATCGGAAAACATATTATCAATTATTATGGAATGGCAGCAGGAAATAATAAATGGAATCGAGTGTGCCCGGAATGCCATGCAGGGTGGAGATTAATCGCGCGATAATTTGTTTGTGTAAGTCATAACCACATCTGGGAAGGCTGTAGATTAAAGAAAAGTGGAGGAACGTTTACATGCGTTATTACATTGCAGACCTGCATTTCTGCCATGAAAATCTGAATACCCGTATGGATTGTCGTGGATTTGAGAGCGGCGAAGCCATGAATGAATATATGATCGCACAGTGGAATTCACGTGTGCGTAAACGCGATGAGGTTGTGATCTTGGGAGATTTCTGTATTTCAAAAAAGGGAGAAATTGCAAATGCCATTCTCGAACGGTTGAATGGAAAGAAGTATCTGATCATCGGAAATCATGATCATTTTATTGCGAATAAACAATTTGATCCATCGCGTTTTGAATGGATTACGCATTATAGAGAAATCAATGATAACAATCGAAAGGTGATTCTCTGCCACTATCCGGTTATGTGCTACAACGGGCAGTACCGCCGGAATGCGAAGGGAGAACCGAAGACGTATATGTTGTACGGGCATGTACATGATACATATGACGAGTATCTGATCGATGAATTTCAGCGCCAGACGCGTGCATCCACGCGTCCGGTGCTTGGAAAATCAGGCGAGGAAGAAATGGTTTCCATTCCCTGCCAGATGATCAACTGTTTCTGTATGTTCTCGGATTATGTCCCGCTCACGCTCGATGAATGGATCGAAGTGGATCGCAAGCGGCGGTCAAGCATGAAGCGGGAGAGCGATTGTTAAGAATTTTTTCCCGGCGTCGAATCAATCCGGCTGTACCGGAAGTCACAGCAGGTTGCACCTTCTGCGATCGTCTGTGTCCGGACTAAGCGCATATGCATCATGTCGGCGAGCACATAGTCCATGCGGCAGAGATATTTGGCGAGTTCGAAACAGCCCTCATCCCGGCACAGACTGCAGATGCCGCATGTATGATAATCATAGCCAAGCTCGAAATCATCATTCGCGCCGCCTTCTAAGATGTCAACCACCCAGTCATTTTCGTATTTCCGTTTATGGGAATCAGCAGACCACTTTTTCCGGGCTGGAAGCTTCTTCGCATCGAGATAGCTGTCTGCATTTCCCATGACCTTGTGGAACAACTGATTGGCGGAAAGTCCATCCTTGTACAGGGCATAACATTCCTCCGGGGATAAGGTTGTGTTCCGGTTTAATGCGATGAAATATGCGCCCATGCAGTAGGAACTCATCAGCCGGGATTTGCCGATATCCTTGGCGCGCGTCAGGATGGCACGGTATTCCTGTTTGATCGCCTTGCTGTCAATCTGCAAATGCTGTCTTTTTGCCTGCTTCATGCAGGAGCTGTGATAAAAATATCCAAATAATTTCTGTGAGAATCCGTACTTCAACTAAATCATCCTTTCTTGGCAAAATCTATCTCAATGATTTGGCACATCTTGGACTTGTAATCCAAGCGTCGCTTCAATGCCGTGTATCAGCACATCCATCGCCTCTAAAAATGCCTGCTTCATTTCTTCGGTGAAGCCGTCCTTGCAGGTATCATCGGCGATCATCTCACAGATCATCGAGAACTCAGACAACGACAGCATGTAACATGTTTTCTCGGATAGCTGATTCTTCGCAAGTCCACGCACGTATAACTCATGATAAAAGCGCGTTGCGAATTCGTTGCATCGCGCTATATAAACTTTGCGGAAGTTCCGGATATAGGTGCCGGAATCGTTCTTTAACAGCATGTGGAAGAGCTGCATATCATCTTCTAACAGCTCAAAGGTCCGGATAGATATGCGGGAATAGAATACCTGCATAAGCTGCTCGTCGGACATCGCCGAAAAGTCAATATCCAGCATGGACTCACTCAGTGCCATCAGCTTATTTCCGCTCTCTGCGAATATCTCGCCGAACATTTCTTCCTTTCCTGAAAAATGCTTGTATATCGCACCGGGGGTAATGCCTGCCCGCGAAGCAATCTTTCGCATGGACGCTTCCTGATAGCCACATTCCAAGAAAATCTCTTTCGCACTTTGTAAAATTGTCGCTCTGGTTGCTTTTGTGCTCTCACGCATAATGGTGCTCCTTTTGGTAAACACTGTTTACTTTATAACACAGGAAACAGGGAAATGCAAGGGGGAATGTTGGGGTGAAGGAAAAATAATCAATTCTATTAAATTCAAAATCAAAAATTTTATTTTTATCATCCGCACAATTATGATAGAATTAAGCGTAAGTGAATTATAACAGAAGCGACGAATGAGGGAGGATATAAAAATGGCAGAAGGAAAAGATTTATTGCAGGTACTATGGAGTGGGGCAGATGTACTGCGTGGAAAGATGGATGCCAATGAGTACAAGACATACTTGCTTGGATTGGTTTTCTATAAATACTTATCAGATTCGTATCTATCAAAAGTGTATGATCTGCTGAATGATGCAAAGCCGGATAGTCTGGAAGAGGCACAGACAGCCTACGAAGAAATTATGGAAAGCGAAGATGCAGAGGAGCTGCTGGAGGAATTGAAAGAATCTTTGCATTATACATTAGATCCGGACATGACCTATGTCAGCATCTTAAAGGATGCGAAAAACAACGCATTCAATCGAGAGAAATTACAGGCAGCATTTAACCGGATTGAAGAGTCGGATGAATTGTTTCATGGACTATTTGCAGATGTAGATCTGTATTCAAATCGATTGGGAACCGGAGATCAGAAGCAGAGTGCAACGATCGCAGAAGTAATTAAGGTGTTGGACGATGCAGATCTGATTCATACCGAGGGCGATGTACTGGGAAATGCATATGAGTATCTGATCGGTCAGTTTGCTTCGGAAACGGGAAAGAAAGCAGGAGAATTCTATACACCACATGGACCGGCGCAGATCTTATGTCGGATCGCGATGACCGGACAGGAAAATAAAAAAGGATTGCAGGTATATGATCCGTGTATGGGTTCCGGTTCTTTGATGCTTAGCTGTAGAAATTATTCCACAGAGCCAGACTTTATCAAATATTACGGACAGGAACTGATGCCATCCACTTACAACCTTGCTCGTATGAATATGTTCCTGCATGGCGTACTGCCGGAGAATCAGCATCTGCGAAATGGAGATACCCTGGATGCAGACTGGCCAACCGATGAAGAAACCGAGTTTGATGCAGTTACGATGAATCCGCCGTATTCTGCAAATTGGTCGGCGGCAGAAGGCTTCAAACAGGATGAACGATTTATGGATTATGGTGGAAAGCTGGCACCGAAATCAAAGGCAGATTATGCATTTTTGTTACATGGTTTCTATCATCTGAAACAGACAGGAACTATGGCAATCGTGTTGCCGCATGGTGTGTTGTTCCGTGGGGCAGCAGAGGGAAGCATAAGGAAGACCTTGCTGGAAAATGGTTCGATCTATGCAGTGATTGGTCTGCCATCGAATATGTTCTACAATACGTCGATTCCTACTTGTATTATCGTGCTGAAGAAGCACCGCGAAGGGCGCGATGTGTTATTTATTGATGCATCCAAATTGTTCGAAAAAGAGAAAAAACAAAATGTGATGAAAGAGGAACATATCAATCATGTTCTGGAATTATACAATAATCGTAAGACGGTGGAGAAAGAAGCATATCTCGCGTCTTATGATGACATTGTGGCAAATGATTTCAATTTGAACATCCCAAGATATGTGGATACAACGGAAGAAGAGGAAGAAATCGACTTAAAGGCATTGACACAGAGTATGCGTGAGACAGACAAGCAGATTAAAGAGGAAAATGCAGCGTTAGTCGGAATGATGAAAGAACTGACCTTCCAGGATGATGCGACGAAAGAGGCTGTCGAGGCATTTATTCGTGTGCTTGAGGAGGTGTAAAATATGAATACACCGAAGATTCGATTTAAAGGATTCAAAGACGATTGGGAACAGCGTAAGTTTTCTGATTGTTATAAAATGAGTTCTGGTTATGCTTTTAAAATGAGCGACTATTGTGATGAAGGAGTTGGCTTAATAAATGGAGAGTCAATTCAGCATGGAATAATAAATGATGATAACTTAAATCATTTACCAGAATTTTTTATTCAACAGTATCCAGAATTCTTATTAAAAGAAAACGACATTGTGGTCGGGTTAAATAGACCGATTACAAATGGAAATCTCAAAATAGCGAGAATCCCTAGTAAATACAATGATTCGTTACTCTATCAAAGGGCTGGAAAAATTGTTTATAAAACTGATTGTGATAAAGATTTCACGTATGTGCTTTTGTCACAGGAGATACTAAAACATACATTAGTTGAAGCAGTGGGTTCTGACCAACCATTTATTAGCACGTCAAAATTAGATGGCTGGAAAATGATGATGCCTTCTAATATGGAAGAACAAGTTAAAATAGGTGAGTATTTTCAAAACTTAGATGACCTCATCACTCTTCATCA
>ERZ506880.332-NODE-332-length-20032-cov-4.729789_pt1 | contig 20032 bp, 10 predicted proteins | sample MGYA00512906_ERZ506880 | MGnify/ENA metagenome assembly ERZ506880
TTCCTGTCCCCGTTCCCAGCGATTCCATCGCTGGTCCCCCCGAACCTTTTTTAAAGGTAAAAAGCAATATAGATAAAACAAAAAAAACAGGCAAAATGATTTTGCCTGTTTTTTTATCAACTATAAGCTGAAAAGCGCTATTAACTATAAACTTTCAACTATAAACTATCATCTAGTACCATTGTACAGCGTTGGAATAACCACTTCTCTTGTCGTATTTCAGCGCATCTGTCAGGGTGGCTGCGTTACAACGGAAGGTGAAGTTGTAGCTCGTATATGGAGCGAGAACCACAGAACAGCTCATGTTGAAACAGTGAAGATCACGAGCCAGACTGGCGGTGGTCATACTGATCTTGTGGTTGTCAAAATCATAACCGGATGAGAAACTGATGTTCCAGCCATCACTGATTCTTACGTTACCACTCATGTTCAGAGTCTGGGTAAACTTGTATGCATAGCGCATCGTCTTCTCATTGAACTTTTCTCTTCGCGTATCCTCGCGCATTGTTACACCGTAACCGAAGGTCAGCGACCATGGCATCTTGAACGCCATATAACCGTCGGCATCCGTTTCAGCCTTGCCGCCCTTCTTGAGAGTGTAATAGTCCTTCGAGAAGTTGATCCACCAGGCTGCTGAGGTGTTCTTCTCCATCGACTCGGGGAAGTAAACGGCAGCGTCCTTCTCTGCTTCTGCCTCTACTACGATGGTGTAGTCCTTTGTGTAGACGTAATCGTCCTTTGAGACTATCATTGTCATCGTCACTTCACCCTGACCCTTTACCTTTCCGTCGCTTGTGAGGATGCTCTCGTCGCTTGACTTCCATGAGATGTTAGTGCCGAGCTTACCCTCTGTGGGCAGAACCGGAGTCTCTTCCAAAACAGTGCCGTCGTCGAACGGAAGGTTAATCTTGTTGGCTGTGTACTTGATGGCAGCCTTAGCGTCAGCCTTCACAGCCCAAACCTCCTGCTGCTTTGTATAGCTCTTCTGACCCAATGTGGTGGAACCGCTTGAAGAAGAGAGAGCAGCGATGGCGATGGCGGGGATATTGGTATAGTCGATGGTCTGGCGAACCAGTACGCCGCGATAAACCACGTCGTCAATGGTAAGAGCGATATAGTCAGTACCTGCTGTGCGCTCCCATGTGCCGTTCTCTGCACCGCTGATGGTGCCGTCGGCATTGAGGCGGATGTTGACGGGAGTCTCGTATGCCTTGGCTTCCGTGTTCTGACCATATTCATGGCGGAGGAACTGATAGTCGCCGGCTATCTCGGTGTCTGCGATGGAAGCCTTTGTGGCGATGTCGTTGTTGGTGATTGTCTCGCCGTCAAACTCGAACGGAGCAGCCATAATCCAACCCTCATCGTTGAGGAAGAGCTGATGAACGCGAACCTCATGACCTTCGCCCTTGTTGGTGAAGCGTGAGTGATAGACCACGAACGAGCGTCCTTCCTTGTCTGTGAAAGCAGAATTGTGACCCTGCGCAATCTCTGCACCCGACATCGGATCCCACTTATAGCCTCCGAAGAGCAGTACGCCGCGGTTGTCGACTGCAGTGGCGCTATAGTTCATAAGGTAACGGTTGAAGACGGCTGATGTGCCGTTGCAGTCAACGTAAGGTCCTTCGGGATTGTCCGAACGGAACACGCGCATCTGATAGCCGCCGGTGCTGACGAGTTCGCCGTAGCTCATGAAGAGGAAATAGTGTGAACCAATCTTCTCTACGTAGCTTGCCTCGCCCGAAACATAATAGCCGCCGGCTATCTTCTTGCCGAAGTAGGGGTCGCTTGTGGTGTTGGCGCTGGCAGCAGCGGATGTAGCTGCTTTGCCGTTAACCTCGTAAGGGAATGTGTAAGTATAGTCGCGCAGACCGTTGTTCTTGTCGAGACGCAGCAGGAAGATGCCGCCTGACCATGATCCGTAGCTCATCCACAGATTGTCCTGATCGTCGTAGAATACGCACGGGTCGATGCAGTTAGGCCAGAACGATCCCCACTTGTCGCCTACATTATATCGCTCGGGCAGGGAGGTTTTGCCAGTGGCAATGGTGAAGTCGGTGTTCTTCCAGTCGTCGGCAGCCGCATATCCATTGTGTGCATACTTACCCAAGAAGCCGGAGAATACCACCGGACCCTGATATTTCCACGGACCTTCTACGTTGTCGCTTGTGAAGCAGACGATGCTCGAAGCCCAGTTGTCACCGTTGAGGCTCATATACATACACCACTTCTTCATCGTCTTGTTGTAGATGACGTCGGGTGCCCACTGCATACCCTTCACGGTGCTGCCTTTCTTCTGCCATCCGTGAGCGTCGAAGTTGCCGAACGTAACGGTCTTGCCCGCATGGTCCTTGACGGATGTCACGGCGTGTGTGGTGTAAGCGTCTGAGTAGTTGACGAGCGTGCCACTCAGATTGCAGAAGAGGCTGTTGGTGGCAGTGGCGTTTTCCTCGCCAGCCTTAAATACTGTCCACTCCTGATAGTTCTCAGCGGCAGTGGTCTTGCCTCTGCCAAGGTGAGATCCATATATATAATATGTAGGGGATGCGGGATTTGTGATGTTGTCAATGACGATGGAAGGATCATGACAAACCACGCGCTTGCCGTACTGACGAGCGCTGTAAGCTCCCTGCAAGTCTGCGTCGGTGACAGTGGCCTGCGCTGCGGAAGAGAGAGCGGAGAATGCGAATATGGGAATTAATAGATTCTTCATAGGAATATTTTTAAATTGAAAATTGAGAGTTGAACCCCAACTCTCAATTCTCAACTGATTTTACTTATGTCTTCTTGCCTTGGCAGCTGAACCGAATACGAGGTGGCTGCCGTCCACTGTGAACGAAACGTAGAGGTCGCTCGGGTCGATGGTGTTGATGCCGAGGTAAGACTGGTAGGTCTCTGTGCCGTCATTGCCGGTAACAATGGCCTGGATGTCAGCGGTGCCGTTGTTGCAGTTTGTGACGTAGAGCTTCACCTTGGCGCCGTTCATTGTGGCGAGCCAGCCAGCCCAGTCGGCATAAGCCTCAAGCTGTGTGCCAATAGCCTTGCAAGCTGCGTAGCCATTGCCCCAGCCGTAGTTGTCGGCACGTACAACTCCATATTCGGGAGCTGTCTTGGCTGCATCGCGGAGAATAACCACGTAGTTGTTCCAGTTGCCTGCACCAGATGTGTAGTTGGTGAAGTTGAACTCGCGAGTTGCGCCAGCCGGAACCTTGATGTCGTCTGTGAATACTGACCAGAACGCGTCAGAGCAGTTGGCTGCACCGAGAGAGGTTGGCTCCGGAGTGGCAGCAGTAACCTTCGACTCGTTCACCTTGACTGTCACCTCAGCAGTCTTGCCGCCGTTGGCAGTGATTACCACCTTGTGCTCGCCAGCCTTTGCAGGAACAGTTGAGAAGGTGAGCTTCGAGTTGTCGAGCACCTCTGTGCGTCCGTCCTGATAAGTTCCCTTCACCTCCAAGCCAGTGGCATCGAATGCCAATGTGCGCTCCACGCCAAGGATAGCGCTTGAGTTATAGAAGTAGTAGTTGGTGTGCTTCGGCTTGCTTGTCACCTCTATCTTCACAGGAGTGTCAACCACCTTGAAGGCTGCGCTTGCGTTGATGGTCTTGTCTGCCTGCTTGTTGAGGAGAGTCTTGTTGAGCGTAGCAACGATATACTTGTCGCCGAGAGTATTGAAGTCGGGCACTACCATGAACGTAAGGTCGCTTGCCGAAATCTCCTTGACAGTTCCGCCGTCGTATGTAACCTTAGCCTTGATCTGTGATGTGAAATCAGAAAGCTCAGTGCCGAGGTTTACCTCTGCCGGAACATCGGTAAGTTCCATAGAGACAGGCTGCTGGTCAACAGCGTCAGTCACGTCCATCTCATCCTTATCGAAGACGTAGTAGCATCCGTCAACGGTGAAGTCGAGATAAAGGTCAGCCGATTCAACGGGGATGCCTGTATACTTCTGCTGCGAAACCATACCTCCTGTTCCTACTACGTCAGCCACAACGTCGCAGGTGTTGTCGCCATAGTTGGTTACTGTGACCGTAACCTTTGCGCCGTTCATCTGAGCGAGCCAGCTTGCCAAGTCGCCTGACGCAGTGTTGCTGTGAGTGCAGGATGCGTAGCTGTCGCCCCATCCATAGTCGTCCGAGCGGAGGCAGCAATACTCTGTCTTGTCAGCCTTGCGGAGCACCACTACGTAGTTGTTCCAGTTGCTTGCAAGTGAAGAGTAGTTGGTGAAGGTGGTGGAGTAGACCTTGTTGCTCTCAATCTTGATGTCCTGATCGAGGTGAGCCTCCCACCATGCTGATGAGCAGTCGGTATTTCCGAGTGTGGTCGGCGAAATCTTTGCAGCCTGGCCCTTGTTTGCGTTAGCGATGGAGTCAGCACGTTCTGTAAGCCAGTCGGGACCGTTAACGTTGAATATGTCGCTGCCCTCGCATCCGGTCAGTGCTGTCATCGCCAAAGCGGCGGTGCAGAATACGGATGCCAATTTGCTTATATGTTTCATAATAGTATTTGCTAATATTTAATAATGTTGTTTTTACTTGCTGAGTCTTGTAACCGGGTGAACCGTCCAACCCTTCTCCTTGAAGTAGGTGGTGTTGTCTGACGAGTTGTTGGCTGAGTTGCCGACGAGGTTCGGGTTGTTATTCATAAGGTTCTGCGAGATGGGCAGGAACTCATGTCCGGGAACGAAGTAGTCAACCGGGCTGATTACCTTGTCATCGCTACCATACTCAGAGTATGAAACCGGATCAGTGGGCAGGAAGTTGATGCCGAGACGCACTACGCTGTGCTCCTTCAACTGCTGCAGACGGTCAGCGTCATAGAAGAATCCCCAACGGATAAGGTCGAAACCGCGACCGAACTCGCAACCGAATTCCTTCGGACGCTCCACGTTGGCAATCTGCTCGAAGAGCTTGTCCTTTGTGTCGAAGTCGGCAAGCTTGAGCTTGGCGAGGTTAGCACGCAGGCGCACCTCGTTAATCCAGTCGATGGCCTGCTGTGTAGGTCCGTTCACCTCGTTCTCGCACTCGGCAGCGCGGAGCAGAACGTCAGAATAACGCATCATGCGGAGGTTGATGCCGCAGTGCAGACCGGTGGTAACAGTGCTATACAAGTTGGTGCGCATGTTGGTCCACTTTGCGATAGGAATGCCACCGTTGAGGTTGTTGGTGACGAGAGTGTCTTGCGGAGTAAGCTTCTGTGTGTAAGCCACGTTGCCGTTCTCGAAGCCTTCCCAGTCCTTCTCGTATGTGCAGAGAGTCCAGTAAAGACGCGGATCAAGCTTGCCGGCTGTTGTGCGCTCGCTCTTGAAGAGCTGATAGAGCCAAGGCGAAGCTGAGAGGTCAGCCCAACCGCCGAAGCGTCCCGGGCAGAGGTTAGATTCGATGGCGTGACCCTGTGTGGCGTTCGGAGAAGTGTTCACCGGTGTCCACTCGTCGTCGGTGCCCTGTGTGCCGTAGTCGAGATACTGCACCTCGAAGAGGCTCTCGGCATTGTTCTCGTATGCAGCACCCTCGCGGAAGTTGTCGCCGTAGTTGGCCATGAGCGAGTACTTGCCATACTTCTTGTTGATGATGTCCTTCAGCACAGCGAGAGCGTCGCTATACTTGTGGCGCTGCATAAGAGCACGGGCGTAATAGCCGGCAGCGGCACCGCTTGTGGCGCGGCCCTTTGCCCACTCGCCGCCCTCTTCGCGTGAGGGGAGCAGCGTGATGGCTTCCTTCAGGTCTGCCTCTACCTGGTCGAGCACCTCATCGTATGAGTTGTTCTTGCCGTACAGACCGTCCAGTGTTGAGTATGTGTCGTAGTCGGTGATGAGCGGCACGTTCTGGTAATAGCCGGCGAGGTTATAGTAAGAGAAGGCGCGGAGGAACAGAGCCTGACCCTTGATGCGCTTCATGCTCTCTGAGAGGGCAGCGTCGTCGTTGCCGGTGCGTGAGAGGATGAAGTTGCAGACATTGATGGTGTAGTAAGCCTCACGCCAGGGCCACTCTGTTATCTCGTTGGTGATAGGAGCGTTGAAGTTGTCGAACTCGAGGTACCATACCTGAGAAGCGTTCCATACCTCGTCGCCGCGAGTCATGTCGATGGTGTATCCCACACGACCCGTAGAGCCTTCGATACGTATGTGGTTGTAAGCAGCGATGACACACTCCTCGAGGTCGTCGGAGGTGAACTTGTCCGTGGTCTGCTGGTTGGGGTTGGTAAGCTCCAACTTGTCCTCACAAGATGTCAGCGACATGGCGCTCAGACCGAGGAATGCTGCAAGTGCATAATTATATAGTTTCATAATTGGATTTACGTTTAATCGGTTATTGGTTTTTTATTAGAATGTGAAGTGCAGACCTGCCATGAAGCTGCGTGCGCTTGGGAACGAGCAGAAGTTGTAGCCCGGTGTGAATGTGCCGCCAGCGTAGTCGACGTTATATCCCTTATAGCCTGTGAAGGTGTAGAGATTCTGAGCCGAAACATATACGCGTACGCCGCTTACCAAGCCTCTGAACCACTGGTCAGGGAAGTTGTATCCCAGTTCCACGTTGGCAATCTTCCAGTATGCTGCGTTCTGAATCTTGCGTGAGCTGAAGAGGTCGTTCCATGCGAGAGTGGCCTTGTTGGCTGCGTATGTGCGTGGTACGCTTGAGAGGTAGGTTGATCCGTCCTCAGAGAAGCGGTTGGCGTCAGCCATAGCCACGTCCTTGTTGCCCCAGCCATAGCAAGAGTTGAGGCTGTTATAGATGTCGTCGCTTACATGATAGTTGAGCACGCCGTATGTAGAGATGCTCAGGTCGAAGTTCTTATACTCCATGTGAGCGCTAAGTCCGAAGTTCACCTTTGGCAGACCGCTGCCGAGAACTGTCTGGTCATAAGCGTCGATAACGCCGTCAGGCTCGCCGTTAGGACCAGAGATGTCCTTGTAGAGGCAGTCGCCGATGTTGGCACCCTGCTGTGTGGCGTGATTGTCAAGGTCGCTCTGTGTGCGTGCGATTCCCTCGTAAACCCAACCGTAGAACTGACCGATCTCCTGACCTACGTATGTGGCATAAGCTCCAGTGATGTACGACTTGGTGCCGAAGCCGAGTGACGTAACCTTGTTCTTCAGTGTGCTGAGGTTGGCAGAAACGTCATACTTGAACGGATGGTCGTGGTTGCGGTATGTGGCAGAGAACTCGAAACCGCTGTTGTCCATAGAGGCAGCGTTCATCGTAACGGTAGCGTTTGCCACACCGGTCTGTGTAGGAACCGGAACTCCGTAGAGAAGGTCCTCAGAACGGTTCTTATACCACTCTGCTGTAAACTCGAAGCGGTTGTTGAACATGGCGAGGTCGATACCGATGTTGGTTGACTTCTTCTTCTCCCAAGCGATGTTCTTGTTTACGAACTCAGAAACGGCAGAACCCGTAACGACGTTGTTGCCGAAGCTGTAGGTCATGTTGTTACGCTTCATTGTCGCCATGTACATATACTCGCCGATGTTCTCATTACCGAGCACACCATAGCTGGCGCGGATCTTAGCCATGTTGACAATCTTCTTGCTGATGGGGAAGAACTTCTCCTTGTCCAAACGCCAACCTACTGACACTGATGGGAATGTGCCCCAACGGATATCCTTGGTAAGACGTGAGCTACCATCGCGACGGATAACTGCTGAGAGCAAGTACTTCTCGTCATAGTTGTATGTCAAGCGGCCGATGTAAGAGGCGAGCGCGTGGCGATATTCGTAAGACTCTGAGTAAGTGTTGGCTGCGTTCTGGAGCTGGAGGTAGTAAGGCTCAGTGAACTTGATGCCCCAGCCGGTGAGCAGGTTGGTGTTCTCTTCCTCGTATGTCAGACCGCCGAGAAGGTTGATGTTGTGCTTGCCGAAGTGACCGTCATACACGAGAGTGTTCTCGATGAGGGCGTCAGAATAGTTGCGTGAGCCCTTTGTAAGGCGTTCGTTGGCCTTGTCAAGGTAAACACGGTTAGACTGAATCCATGCCGGAATCCATGTCTTATCCTTAGCCTCTGTCTTGCTGTAAGAGAGGTTGATGTTGTAGTGAAGGCCGTGGTTCTTGAGCTTCAGACCCACCATCTTGAACAGATCGACGTCAGCAGATGCTGTGCCTACGAAGCGGTCAACGATGGTGTTGCGCTGCAGCATGTTGTTGACGAGCAACGGGTTGGAAGCCGAGATGTCGCCGTGTACGTTATCATAGTAAACGCCGTAGCCGTAAGCGTCGTAGCGATAGTTGTTGGCTGCACCAACCTTGTCGTCGAGCACCCATGTTGACGGGTCGTAAGCCTTGATGGTAGGCTGCATGAGCAGAGTGCCGCGGAGCACGTTGGTGACGTCGCCGTAAAGACCCTGGACATACTCGCCGGCGTTGGAGAGGCCCATGTTGTCCTGATTGGAGTGAGAGTAAACCATGCTTGTGCGGAACTTGATGAACTTTGTTTCCATCGTGTTGTTCACGCGGGCTGTGTAGCGCTCGTAGTTAGGACCTGCACCCTCGAGCGTGCCCTTCTGATTGAAGTAGTCGAGCGATACATTATATGTACTCTTTGCGCTGCCGCCGCTGAGAGCTACGTTGTGGTTCTGACGGATACCAGTCTTGAACACCTCGCTGAACCAGTCTGTATTGGTGTTATCCTGGAAGTGATAACGTCCGTCTTCGCCCATCTTATAACCGCCGGGGAGCGTTGTGCCAGAGTTGGCGCAAGCCTGACCGATGTAATTGCTATACTGGTCAGCGTTCATAACGTCGTAAACGTCGCCGGGGATGACGTCAGCTCCGAAGTAGCCAGAATAGTTGACCTTCAGAGGCTGGTCCTTCTTGCCGTTCTTCGTTGTGATGATAACCACACCGTTGGCAGCACGCGAACCGTAGATGGCACCTGCCGAAGCATCCTTAAGAATCTGGATGGTCTCGATGTCGTTAGGCGAGAAGTCGCGAATGGTGGTACCCATAGGCACACCGTCGACTACGTAAAGAGGAGCTGTGCTGCCGAACGAACCGATACCACGGATGCGTACTGACGGGTCGGCACCAGGCTGACCGTCCGATGTGATCTGAACGCCCGCAACCTTACCCTCAAGCATTGTAGAGATGTTAGAGTTAGAGACTTTCTTCATCTCCTCAGCGTTAACGATGGCAACAGAACCAGTGAGGTCAGCCTTCTTCTGTGTACCGTAACCTACTACTACAACCTGATTGAGGACGTTGTTGTCAGGTGTGAGCTGTATCTTCTCTATAATAGCGCGTCCACGAACTGCCACCTCGCTGGTCTTATAGCCCAGATAGCTGACAATAAGCGTAGCGTTTGATTCGACATCCAACGAGAATTTTCCGTCTATGTCGGTGACTGTGCCAGTCTTCGAATTCTTAGCCTTGATGGAAGCACCCATAAGCGGAGCGCCAGTCTCGTCGACAACCTGACCCTGAACCTTAATGGTGGGGGCTTGTGCTATGGCTGCATTGGCTGTGACTGGGGCAACAACTGTTGCACCGCCAACTGCGCCGAGGCATAGCATCATTGAGAATACTTCTTTCCTCATTGTTTCTGATTTTAGGTTTTTAATTATTATTTAGTTATAATTTTTTTATTTCTCTTAGGTTTAAGATCGCCATTAGCTTTTAGCTTTAGGTTAAAGGTGATAACGAACGACTGCCTTACATGTATTGGTAACATGAATGATTTGTGCACCCGTGAAATTTTCAGTGGCAAAATTACACTTATTCACTATTGCATGGGTGGACAAACGCTATAAAAAAGGTGGACAAACGCTGTAAATGTGCTGTTTTTACCTTATTTGTGGTTTTCTCCACCCGCTGTGTTCCTACACAGTGTTTTTGATATAAATCATGTGGGTGGACAAGTTAAATTAAGAGGTGGATAATGAAAAGGTAAGAAAAGGGTGTAAAAACGTTCACTTTTACTCGTGTTTTCTTAAAGTGCCACTTTAGCAATCTAATAGAGCCTCTCTTACATTCTAAAAGAGCCACTATTACACTCTAAAAGAGGCTCTTTTATAATGCAAGAGAGGCTCTTTTAGAGTGTAATAGTGGCTCTATTGGAAATTAACAGTTGATAACACATCTTTCTGCTCCTTATTCGCGGTACGAAGAAGGAGCCACACCATACTGTTTGGAGAAGCAGCGTGTGAAGTATTTGGGGTCGTTGAAGCCCACACGGTATGCTATCTCCGTGATGTTGCGGTTGGCTACATTGTCTTTCAGCATGCGCTTGGCGATGTCCAGACGGTAATTGCGGATGAACTGTGAGGTGGGCAGTCCGGTCTCAGCATTGAGCTTCTTGCTGAGCACGGCGCGGTTGATGCCGATGGCGTCAGCCAGCTCCTGCGCTCCGAACTTAGAGTTGCTGTAGTTTCGTTCCATTGTCTCCATCACCACTTCCATGAACGGGCGCTCGTTAGCTACGGTCTCTTGGCGGTCAGCTTCGATGGTCTTCTGCTGGCTCTCCTTGTAGCGACGCTGGTTTTCCAGAATCTGCTTGATGCGCGTCTGCAGTTGTCCCGGCTCGTCACTCTCCTTGAGTGCATCCTCGATGGGTTGGTAGAGCGACTTCACTTCACGCTCGCGCATCTTCTCCATGCGGCGCTTGAAGATGTAGCGAACGGCTACGCCTATACATATTAATATAATAAGCATGAACCACCAGCTCTTATAGAAGTAAGGCGTGACGCTTACGTCTATGGATATGGTCTGCTCGTTCTCGGCTCCGATGTTGGGCGAATATCTCACCTCAAACTTGTAGTCGCCGGCGGGTAGGGTGGAGTAGCGCACGCTGTGCTGACCCGGCTGCAGCTTCACCCATTCCTTTTCGTATCCCTTCATGCGGTAACTGTAGACACCTTGGTTCTCTCCCGTATAGTTGAGAGCCGAGAAGCTGATGCTGAACGAACGGTCGCTCTCGTGAAGCCTTATCTTTTTGGCAGTTGTTATGTTCTCCTTCAGATGATTGCTTCCGGCGAACACGGTCTGGTTGTTGACGCTCAGTTCGGTGAAGCGCAGGTTGAATTTGTCGTTGTAAGTGTTGCTTACGCCGTTGACAACCATCAATCCGCTCTCCGTTCCGAGATATATGGTGCCCTTCTTGTTGCGTATGGCTCCATTATAAAAGAACTGTGAGCTGATCAGTCCGTCTTCCTCCGTGTAGTTGTTGAACTGGCGTGTCTTAGGATTGAATACCGAAAGACCGTGGCTTGTGGTTATCCACAGCTGTCCATGATTGTCCTCCACGATGCCCGTAACGGTGTTGTTGGCAAGTCCGTCAGCTGTGGTGAAGGTCTCGATGTGCGTCTTGCCGTCCTTGTCGCGTGTCTGGCAGTACATGCCGTAGCCGTTGCTGCCCATCCAGATCTTTCCGTCGCGAGTCTGACAGAACGCCATAATCTTGTCGATGATGCGGCTTTCGGGGCGGTCGAGCTTGTAAGGCTGATGCTTTGCGGTGAAGAATCGCTTGCCATTTCGACGCGATTTCAGATTGACGCTAACCATTCCGCGTATGCTGCCCACCATAAGTGTGCCGTCGCGGGTGACCAACGAACCTACACAACCCTTTATGTCGCGGCATCCGGGGAACGGATCTTCCAGGCGTTGCTTGCGCAGATCATAGAAGAACAGACCCTCGTTGGCACCTATCCACATTCCTTCATTAATGCGGTCGTAAGCCAATACACCTATAAAGGTAAGCAGCGGCTGGTGTTCGCCGTCCACGTTCAGACGCTGTATGTTGTTGGGCTGCTTGGTGTTAGCTATTGCCACGCCGCCTCCCCACGTGCCAATCCATAGGTTGCCTTTTGCGTCTGCCGTAATAGCGGACACCGAATTGTGAGGCAGGGCTGAATTGTCTGTGCGGTAATGCACGAACCCTTTGGAGCCTGGACGCATACAGCAGAGTCCGCCTTCCATCACGCCCACCCACAGCGTGCCGTCCGATGAGGCATACATAGAGTTGACGGCGTTGCGTGAAAGCGATGTCGGATCGTTGGGATTGTTGGCGTAATTGGTGATAAGCAGTTGGCGTGGCGTGAGTTTCACGATGCCACCCGTTTCGGTTCCCACCCATACCTGACCGTTATTCACGAAGAGCGAGTTGACGAAGTTACTGCTAAGGGGATGAATAGGGCTGGTGCAGTTCCAGTGCTCAACGAATCCCTCACGGTCGTCGATGATGTCCACGCCGCACAATGTGCCGACAAGCAGACGGTTCTCAGGCGCTACGGCAAGGCAGGTAACCACTTCATGCTGCAGCGTATGGCGTGCGTCGTAAGTGTGAAACTCACGTCCGTCGCTACATAACAGTCCGTTGTTGGTGGCAAGCCATATCTTATTGTTATACCTTATTATACTGGCAGCATAATTGTTGCCCATCGGGGCGAACATGTGTGTGAGGTCCTTGGCTATGAGACGTCCTTTCTTCTCGATGTATTCGCTGACGCGTCCGTTAATGCACACCACCACGGATCCGCGCTTATATACGTCGCACATTCCGAATTCGGGCACACTGTTGGGGGAAGGGGCTGACTGAACCGACATTACACGGCCCTTCTTGTCGAAGGCTATGCGGATGATTCGGGACGTACTGGCTATCCATATACATCCCTTCGCGTCGCAATATGTGCGGACGCAAGTGTCGTCCCATACGTTTTCCATCTGTTTCTCCACTTCTTTGTCAACGCATTCGGGAATGACTGGGCACATTGTCTCAAGGCTGAGCACCTGCGGACCTTCCTCAAAAGCTATCCAAAGACGGCGAAAACGGTCCTCACATACATTGCGTGTGCTGTTGCTGCGCAGGGCGATGGGCGAAGCCGTATAGCCGAGGCTCGTCATCTGATAACCGTCATAGCGCACCAGTCCGCCGCCATGAGTGCTTATCCATACGAAACCGTATGAATCCTTGAAGATGTCATCAGCGTAGTTATTGGGCATACCGGTTGCCATATTGAGGTAACTCGCCAAATATTTGCCCGCTTCACGGCTTTGGGCAAAGCCAAGAAGCGACGTTATCAGCATAGCAATCAGCAGTATTATATGTCTCATTTATGTAGTTTTTAGGTTTGGGTGTAGGTCTTACAATCTTTTGCAAAGGTAACAAAAAAATATGGATAAAGTAGGTAATATATGATGAAATTCGTAATTTTGCAGTAAATACACAAAACATAGTGGAATAAGAATGAAAACAATAATCACATAAACATACAAAGATACGTATATGACACGAAACAAGATTGTCTACATTGCTATTGTGGCGTTGCTCGGAGCGTCACTTCTGCTTGGTTTCGCCGAAGAAGTGTTCCGTTTGGATTTGGGCAGCGCTTCATGGGCAGCACATTGGGCAACGTCGCCCGTGGCTTTGGCATTGGGCTTCGCCTTCGCCCTTATCTTCGGAAAGACCTTCCCCGACTTCAACAAGGTGATGTCGAAGAAGCTCCTTCAGTATTCTGTCATCGGACTTGGCTTCGGAATGAACGTCAATGCGGCGTTAGCATCCGGAAGCGAGGGAATGATGTTCACCATTGTGAGCGTATTCGGCACGTTGGCTCTTGGTTGGCTGTTCGGCAGAAAGCTTCTTAAGGTGGACTCGCAGACCAGTTATCTGCTCAGTTCAGGTACCGCCATCTGTGGCGGTTCGGCAATAGCCGCCGTCGGTCCCATCATACGTGCCAAGGCGGAGAGTATGTCTGTGGCGCTCGGCGTGGTGTTCGTGCTCAACGGCATTGCTCTCTTCGTATTCCCATACATTGGCGACTATCTTGGCATGACGATGAAGCAGTTCGGTATGTGGGCGGCAATAGCCATCCACGACACTTCTTCTGTAGTAGGAGCAGGTGCGGCTTACGACCAGATGCATCCCGAACTGGTGGCATCGCAGGGCGTCAGCGCCTTGGAAGTGGCAACCACCGTCAAGCTGACGCGTGCCTTGTGGATAGTCATCCTGGCGCTCGTCACCCCCTTCTTCTTCCGTCAGTCGTTGGCAGCGGAGAGCGGCAAGCAGAAGCCGTGGTACTCATGCGTCCCCAGATTCATCATCTGGTTCATCGTAGCCATCCTCTTCAACACCTACATTCTCAGCAACGCTTCGCTCCTCGGCGACAGCATAGCCGGCGTAGGCGGCGCATTCAGTGGAGCTGTCAACAAGCTCGCCAAGCACCTAATCACCCTCTCGCTCTTCTTCATAGGAGCTTCGCTCACCCGCGAAACCCTGCGCAGCGTAGGTGCACGCCCACTCGTCCAAGGCATTATGCTATGGATAAGCATCAGCTTGCTGAGCTTAGCGTATATTGAATTTGGAATTATGAATTAGGAGTTATTCGTAACTCCTAATTCGTAATTCTTTAGAACGGGAACAGCAGTGGCAATACTCCTATCATTACGATTCCCATTATTATCTGCAACGGCAATCCCACCTTCACATAGTCCATAAACGTGTAGCCACCTGCCTGCATTACCAGTGCGTTTGGCGGCGTAGAGAACGGTGAGGCGAAGCACATGCTTGCTCCCAAGGTCACGGCGAACAGCATGGGGTAGGGGCTTACGCCGATGGCAGCTGCCGAAGTGAGAGCAATGGGCGACATAAGCACAGCCGTAGCCGTATTGCTGATAAACATTGTGAGGAACGATGTGGTGAAGTAAACGCCGGCAAGAAGAGCGTAAGGACTTGCCTGACCGAGATTATCGGCGAGCAAACTTGCCACGAGAGCCGATGCTCCCGTCTTCTCCAATGCCACCGACATAGGCAGCATGGCGGCTATGAGCACAATGCTCTCCCAGTTGATGGTCTTGTAAGCAGCCTCCACGGAGCGAATACATCCACTAATGACCATCAGCAGTCCGGCTATCATTACGGCTGTGACGGGAACTACGGGGATGAAGTCGAACACCATCATCGCTATCATGGCGAGCATGATGACACCGGCAAGCGGAGCCTTATAGTCGAGCGTCACACGCGATGCCTGTTCCAACGGCTGACCGATTACCACGATGCCGTCAGCCACATCAGCGATGCGCTGTATGTTATTCCATTTGCCTTGGATAAGGAGAATGTCGCCCTGACGGAATTCCATGTCCGCAAGATTGTCGTTGACGTAGCTGTCGCCACGTCTTACGCCCAGCACGTTAACATTATAGAGTCGGCGCAGACCTGCATCCTTCAGCGTCTTGCCGCACAGACGAGAATTGTGCATCAGCACTATCTCGGCTATACCTATATCATAGAACGCTATTTCTTCTGTGGCTTTCTTCAGTCCCATGTCAGAAGCAAGGCTTTCCGCCTGTTTGCTGTCGCCACTTACGTAAACAATGTCGCCGTCCGTAAGCTTCGTGTCAGGACCTGCAAGACGCTGCTCCACCTCCTTTATCAGCGACGAATGGCCTTTCTTTATGCGTCTTACCTCCAGCACGGTCAGCCCGTAACGGTGGTGAATGTCCAGTTCGGCAAGAGTCTTACCGTTGGCAAGCGAGTCGGCTCCGACTGTGAATACGGCGAGATTGTCCGTAAGACGATATTCTTCCATGAGGTCGTCCAATGACTTGCCGCGTGCCGGACGATTGTCTCCGTCTTGGTTCTTGCTGCCGTTAAGGAAGCGTTTGCTGAGAGGCAGCAGCACGATGATGCCCACCACGATGCAGACAATGCCTACGGGGAGGAAGCTGAAGAAGCGCAGCGGCTCGAAGCCGTTCTCTGTCAGCGCGTCCTGGATGACAAGGTTGGGAGGCGTACCGATCAGAGTGAGCATGCCACCCATACTGCTGGCGAACGCCAATGGCATAAGCAGGCGGCTCGCTCTTATCTTGGCTTTCTGTGCCAGACTCACCACGATGGGCATCATGAGAGCCACGGTGCCGGTGTTGCTGACGAAGGCTCCGATGACAGCCGTCACCACCATAAGCAGCAGAAACAGTCCTAACTCGTTGTCGCCAGCCAATGTCATCAGCTTGCCAGACGCTTTCTTAGCCAGACCGGTCTGCACGATTGCACCGCCCACGACGAACAGTCCCACCATCATTATCACCACTGAGTTGGAGAATCCCGAGAGAGCCTCCTGCGGAGTGAGTATTCCTGTGAGCAAAAGGGCGACGAGGGCGCACAAGGCGACGAGGTCGGAACGAACTTTGCCCATGGCGAAGAATACTGCCGATAGGGCGAGGATAATGAGTGTTGTTATCATATTATGTGTTGTCTGTAGTCTGTCAGGTGATTTAAGTGTATCAGATAACTACTCCCGTTCCGCTGCATGTAACCATCAGCATCGAACCAGTCTCTCCTACAGTTTCATAGTCAAGGTCGATGCCCACAACGGCGTTGCATCCCATCTCGCTGGCTCTATCTATCATTTCCTGCATGGCTGTGTCTTTAGCTTCGCGCAGCACCTTCTCGTACGATCCGCTTCGTCCGCCGAAGAAGTCGCGTATGCCAGCGCAGAAGTCCTTTATGAAGTTGGCACCGATAATGGTTTCTCCAGTAACAATGCCTCTGTACTCTTTAATGGGGTGTCCCTCAAGGGTTGGTGTTGTTGATAAAATCATAATTGTATTATTTAATTTGGTTCACTTATATAGACGTGCAAGAAGTATGTAATGTTGCATCGGAAGTGGCGTTTTTTCGATATGTTAACGAAAAAACAACCATATTGACACTACTTTAGATACTTGTGCCTCTTTTCAATGTATTTTAATCAAAATATGTCGTTTGTGGTTATCAAAGTACGATTATGTATATTGACTGAACTTGCGAAAGCTCAATATATTGAAAAAATATTTGTATAATATGTACTAAATGTTGGAGAAAATGTTCACTTTTTACCAGTAAAAGTATTAACTTTGCAGCTGTGTAATTCTCAATATTATTATGAGCACAATCATTAATTATCTTGACAAAGCGGATGCAAGCACAACTGTGGCGCTCAACTTCGACGGAGGCAGCATAATGGACTCCATGTCAGAGGTGTTCTCTTCCCGCCTGTTGTGGGTGCCGATAGCCTTAGTGTTCCTTTATTTTCTCTTTAAGGCGGATGCAAAGAACAGACAGCGCCTGCTGATAATCCTGGCCGTAGCTCTGACCGTGACGCTCTGCGACCAGCTGACGTCCCACGTCATGAAGCCCTACTTCGCACGTCTTCGTCCGTCGCATACGCCGGGCGTGGAGAATCTGCTCCATTATGTCAACGGATATCGCGGCGGCCAGTACGGCTTCTGCTCCAGTCATGCGTCCAACTCGTTCGGCGTGGCAACCTTCATAACGCTGATGACGCGACGAATGAGGATAGGCTTTTCGTTCTTCGCACTCTCGCTTTGCGTGGCATACTCGCGCATCTATCTCGGTGTACATTACTTCGGCGATGTGTTCGTAGGCACAGCCATCGGCATTGCCATCGGTTTCCTCGTCTTCTATATGCTCCCGAAAAACTGCCGTCAGATATGGCTCTCAAGACGTGTTGCCCAGAAACGCTGCGCAGACATGGAGCGTCTGACCTCCAACGGTCATCGTCTCCGTCTCCCCATCTTTCTCCGCTCAGCTTTCTACCGTACAGCCAAGCGCCGTTACATTAATATGTAGGAATATTAAATGATATACAAAACAAGGGTGTGCATTCTTTTCCTGTTCAAGGAAGAATGCACACCCTAATTGTTTTAATTCAAAACTCTTAACTCCTAATTCATTTCGCCCGTTCTCCCCACAGCGTCTGATAGTCGCGCTCGGCGGCTGGGGCTGTCCATTCTGTCGGCACAAATTGCCAGTTGTTGTGGGTTTTAGGAGTGATGGGCGAATGCTTGCGCACGTACTTTATTATGTAGTCGCGCAAGGTGTAGTCGCCTCGCCATGTGATGCGGCTCTCGAGCTGCGCCTTGTCTATTCCTGCACCCTTGGTGAGCAGTCCGCCACCACCTGCGGCACGATAGCTGTTTACAGCCACGCGATATGTGCGGGTCTCGTCAAACGGCGTGCCGTCCGCCATGCTCTTTATGACAATGCGCTCTCCGTTAGGCTTCGTTACGTCCACGTCGTAGATGATGCCGGCAGCGGTGTCGAGGTTGTAGAAAGGCTTCTTCAGTCCGAAGAACTTGTCGCGTGACGCGTCGCGGTTGTTCATACATATAAGATGGTCGTCGGGAGATGTCATTGTTGTCACCCATCCGTCGTAGCTCTTCTCAAGATACTGGCGAATCTCCTTGCCCGTCAGCGTCATTACGCACAGATCGTTCTCGTAGCTGTAGAGCTTATACATGTCAGCCAAAGTTGCCGGACCGCTCTTCACGGTTACGTCAAACGACAGCGGACTGGCAAACGAAATGTCTGCGCCACTTGTGCTCAGCATCACGTCATGCAAGAAGTCTACGAGTGTGCTCGGACCGAAATAGCAGTCGCGTGACGTCATAGACGTCGTGAACGAACCGACTTCCGTACCCACGTATTTCTTCACTTCGTCTATCTGATTTTCGAAGGCGTCCATGTATTTCTGGTTGACAGGGCGCTTGCCCATGTCCACGATGTTCACTTTCAGCTTCTTGTTACGTCCCTTCTTGCTCACCTCAAGCTCCGCGTCGGCAACGTACATGGCGTTGTTGGCTGGATTGACGATGACGGTTACGGATCCGTCCGCGCTCTTCACCTCCTCGTAATGAGTGGAGTGGTCGTGTCCGTAGAATATCACGTCGAAGCCAGGCACCTGGCGTGCGATGTCGTGTGTGGCGTCGTTTAGCGAACCGTTGGTGAGGCTGCGGTCGTTGATGCCGGTGTGGAACAGTCCCACGATGACGTCAGGACGTTCCTTCTTCTTCACCACCTCCATCCATTTGCGTGCTGACGATACGGCGTCCTCAAAGCGGAGTCCGCTCCACAGCTCCTCCGACAACCATGAAGGCACACCCGGCGTAATCAGTCCTATTACGGCTATCTTGATGCCGTTGCGCTTGAAGACGGTGTAAGGCTTGAGGTAGGGTAGACCGGTGGCAGTACTGACAATGTTGGCGCCAAGCATAGGGCACTTCAGTTCCTTCACCCACTTGTCGTAAACGTCATGTCCTGTCTCCACGTCGTGGTTGCCCATAGTCTGCACGTCGTAGCGCATGAAGTTGCTCACCGATGCCGCGATGTTCTCAGTGTCGGTCTTCTCATAATTATAATATGTGACGACGGGCTGTCCCTGCAGCACGTCGCCGGCGTCCATCAGCAACAGACGGTCGCCGTAGATGGTGCGGAGCGAGTCGACGTAAGACGACACGCGTGCGAGCGAGCCGTTTGAAGGCTGCTGATTGATGAAGTCGTACGGGAAGAATCGTCCGTGCACGTCGGTCGTCTCTATCATTCTTATCTTTACAGTCTTGTCCGTTTTGCTTCCTGCATAGGAGGCAGCGGATAAGGCGAAAGCCATAAACATGGTCGCCAATGCCTTGGTATGATTTGTTTTCATCATATAAATTGTTAGTTTTTAGACTTTCAAAGTTACGGCTTTTGCGCTACATCCACAAATAATAAGTATGGTTTGTTCGCTTTTAGATGTTTTTAGTTACCTTTGTGGAGATAATAAAAGCAAAATAGTTATAATAAGCGAAAGGATATGAACAGATTGTTCTTTATAGGTGTTCTCGTTGCGTCAGCCATTACTGCCAACGCACAAGACAATGGACAGAAAGATTCGCTCACCATGGAATCCATGATGCACAATCTTCCTGAAGTGATGGTGAAGGGATCGCGCCCCATTGTCAAGGCAGAGCGTGGCATGCTGTCGTACAATATGCCGCTGCTGTTGAAGCAACTGCCTGCTGACAACGCTTATGAGGCATTGACGCGCATACCTGGTGTCAGCGATGCCACAGGCTGCATATCCTTCTCGGGCAATGAAGTGACGCTGATTGTCAACGGACAAGCCACCACATTGACACAGGAGCAACTGGCTGAGCGCCTTAAGGCAATGCCAGCCGCACAGTTGGCTAAAGCTGAGGTTATGCTTTCAGCCCCTGCCCGCTATCATGTGCGTGGCATGGCTATCAATATAGTAACGAAAGACTATGCCGGCACCAATCAACTATCAGGA